>QWCT01000006.1_pt1 | contig 257052 bp, 227 predicted proteins | sample 1972681 | NCBI WGS metagenome assembly QWCT01 (sample SAMN09866701, study PRJNA288562) | Human oral metagenome isolate pre3_saliva, whole genome shotgun sequencing... | isolation source: mouth | host: Homo sapiens | place: USA: California
TGTATTAGCTAAACACATTCCTTAGTATATTATGCAAATTTACAGTCTAGCTAATTTAAACCCAAGGAGGGATATAAATCCTATAATACGTTAAAAAAATATTTTAATTTTAAGTGCACATGGTATAGTATTGACGGTACTATGCCACATTTTTTCTTATCTTATAAGGTAAAGGAGACTATTCAAATGAAAAAGGAAATTTTATTAACAGCTGCAATTTTAGGTACTTTAGCATCCAGTTCTGCATTCGCAATGGGTTCTAATATTGGTTACAATAACGTATCTAATGGTGAATATGGTTTTGTGCTAGGCAGTAATAATACTGCTGAAACAGCAGCTACAAGTAGCTTAACATTCGGTGATGGTAACACCGTTAAACAAGCAAACTCTATGGCCTTTGGCCAAGGTAACTTATCCGACGGCGAAAATAGTTTCGTCGGCGGTGATAAAGCTAAAGCTGTAGGTCGCGATACATTTGCGTTCGGCTCTTCTGCAGAAGCTCTAACTGAGTATACCATTGCCATTGGTTCTCAAGCTAGAACTATTGGCTATAACACTTTGGCTATTGGTAATGGTGCTACAGTATCTGGTCCATCCTCTATTGCTATTGGTAGAACAAACAATGTTACAGGTGAAAATTCTGTAGCTATTGGTGCTAATAATGGCACTATTAAAGGTGAACAGGCTGTAGTAGTTGGTTATAATAATAAAATGACTACTGCTGATCAAGAACAATTGATCTTTGGCTCTAATTCTGTCACTAGTGGCCAAGGTTCTATCGTTGTAGGTACTCATGGTCAAGCTACTGCTGTTGATACTGTTGCATTAGGTAATAATACTGTTGCGGACGTTCAAAATGGCGTCGCAATCGGCACAAATTCTGTTACAGAATCAGCTGTTGGCACATCCAATATTAAGGATAATACAACAGACATCCGTTTCAGCAATTCTACTTATGCAGGTTCCACACCAGACTCTGTTGTAAGCTTCGGTACTAATGGCCGTGCTGGTGCTGGTGGCGTAACTAGCTATACACGTCAGTTACAAAATGTAGCAGCAGGTCGTGTATCTTCCACATCTACAGATGCTATTAATGGTAGTCAATTGTACGATGTTGCTCTTGAAGCACAAAAGTACAATACTATGGCTGATGGATCCAATACTACAGTAGTAGCTACTGATAACGCTTACGGACGAAAAGAATTCAAAGTAAACGTTAATAAAGATTTAGTAGATATGAACTCTGCAGCATTTGGTAAGAATACAGATGACAAACACACAGTAGTCAATACTGATGGTACTATTGTATTTGATGGTGATAAAGACACTAAATACGGTGCTAATGGTTTAACTATCGAAGACCGTAATAATTTGGATACAGCATCCTATAATATTAATGGTATGACAGCTTCTGATGATAATGGTACAGTAAGCTTCACTACAACTAATATTGATGCTGGCAATAACCAAATTCACAACGTTAAAGCTGGTACAGCTGGTACTGATGCAGTTAACGTTGACCAAATGAATAAAGCTATCGAAGCCAATAAAGCAGTTGAATCTGTTGTTGCTGACAATCAAGTCGACAATATTGCGGCAGTTCGTGTAACAAATGGCAAATCCACTGGTGATGCAAATGCACAATACGGTGTTTATGTATCCCGTTCTACTGTGGATGCTATTGCTAAGGCTTCTAACCGTTTTGCAGGAGACGACGTTATCAATGTTACTCGTTGGGATGCTCCTGCTAATGTAGCAGATCTTACTACATTCAAATACAACGGTGAAAAGGCTGCTACTAAAACTCCATTGACTTACAAAGCTAATGGTAAAGACGCTAAACAAGTTATGCTTGCTGATGGCTTAGACTTCACTAATGGTAAAAACACTACAGCTACTACAGATGCTAATGGTGTAGTTAAATACTCTGTGAATGATAACTTGAATGGTATGAAATCCGTTAACTTCGATGGTGGTACTACAGTGAACAATGATGGCTTAACTATTAACAATGGCCCATCTGTAACTAAAGATGGTATTGATGCTGGTAATAAAACTATTACTAACGTAGCTCCTGGTCGTGTAGAAGCGGGTTCTACTGATGCAATTAACGGTAGCCAATTGAATGACGCAGCTCAACGTATTAGCAACCGTTATGATGCAGCTATTGCTAATAACCAACGTGAAATCAGTAAAGTAGGTGCTCGTGCAGCAGCTATGGCTAACTTACATTACCAAGACTTCAATGCTGATGATAAATGGAGCTTCGCAGCTGGTTATGGCCACTATAAAGGTCAAAATGCTGGTGCATTAGGTGTAGCATATCAACCAAATGAAAACACTATGATTAGTGTATCTTCCACTATTGGTAAAGATGCTATGATTGGTGCTGGTGTATCCATGAAATTTGGTAAATCTTCCAAAATGAATGCTAATAAACAAGTAGCAATGGCTAAAGAAATCGAAGAACTTCGTGCAATCGTTGCAGCTCAAAATGCTAAGATTGATGCATTAGTTGATCATGCTATGGGTAAAAACGAAGCCATTACTGATGTAGTATTCCCAGATGTACCTGAAAATCATTGGGCTTACAACATGGTTCAAGACCTTGCTTACAAAGGTATTGTAGTTGGTTATCCAGATGGCACATTCTCTGGTGATCGTACTTTAACTCGCTATGAATTCGCAGTAGCTTTAGACCGTGCAATCTCTGCTGGTTACATGAACCCAGAATTAGGTCGTGCTATTAAAGAATTTAAAGTTGAATTAGACCAAGTACAAAATGGTATGCGTTTCCGTGTAGACCGTGTATCTGGTAAAGATGGTGCTACTGATAAAGTTGAACGTGTACGTGTTAATAAAGACAATACTCGTGACAACTATGGCACTATTGTAAAATAATATCCAATATAAGAAAAGAAGTTCTACAAGGGTCAATGACCCTTGTAGACTATTTTCTTTTTTTATAATCGTAAAACTCTTTTTTTGATTGTATACTATAATGGTAATATGATGGTTATATTATTTAGTTTAAGCCTAATAGGCAGAAAGGAATATCATCATGGAAAAAACATACATTGCCGAATTCGAAGCATTCAAAGGGTTTGTAGATTATCATATTAAACCAGCAAGCTGGGCTCACACTGAACGTGAGCAATGGTGGTTTACGTTCCCTAACGGATTAAGCGCATCAGTAGTACGTGGTAGCACAACGTATGGTGGCAGACAAGGTTTATTCGAATTTGCCATAATGCTATTTGATAGCTGTTACGGCGGAACCCCAATATCCCCAGACGGTGTTGTAGGTTATTTAACAGAAGAGGAGGTGTTAAAATTATTAGACAGAACGTCTAAATTGGTAGATGACCCAAACGGGTTTGGGTTTATCGATCCAGAATAAAAGAAGAAGTTCTACAAGGGTCAATGACCCTTGTAGACTATTTTCTTTTTTTTTGTAAACTTAAAGAATTGAGTTGTATATTATAATTGTAGTTAGTGGTTAGGTCTAATCTATAAAGGGGGTTAAAATGCTAACTAAGATTAAAGCTATTATAATTATAATAGCAACTTTGCAAAATGTTGTATTTGGGTTTACCAGCCCCACAATACAAATTTACTTTATGTCTCTAGTAAGTGCTAGTACTTTAAGTATGGCAAACTTACTAGATGCAGGTTTTGCTGGTACAATTAATAGTTTCCTAAGCAAGAGCTCATTTAGGAAGCTGTTCAAAAAGTATGCCCCTATAGTGGGGTTACTTGATGCGGTAATATATGCTATTATCGTTCTATGCTCTGTCGATGACCCAACTATAAGGTTTATCGGCATAGCTATCTCCAATGGTACTCTTGCTGCTATCTGGGGAGTTATGTTATTGGATAGTATTAATAATGCTATCCATGGTGATGACCTAACCTCGTTCAATAGTCTGAATAAGTCTTGTTGTTTATTCGGTTCTCTATTGGGTGGTGGTATAGGCTTCATCATAGGTAATGGATTGGACATCAATACTGCTATTATACTACAAGCAGTAATAGTAGCAATCAATTCATTAGCTGAGTTGTACGCATTCTACAAATTAGACAAAATTGAAGAATCGTAAAACTCAACCTTTATAGTTGTATACTATAATGGTAATAGTAATGGTTATATTATATCAGAAAGGAGATGAGAAATATGATCGTACTAGATTTGCTATGCTGGGCAGGTTATGCTGTCGGCATTCTTCGAGACTAATTAGTTTCAAGGACCTCTAGGGGTTAGAGTGATAGATACAATATGTATCTTGATCTTTAACTTCTAGGGGTCCTTGATCATTAGTCATTTTTTCTTTTGCGAATTTCTATGATACTGGACAAGGTTTAGGAGGTGATATATGAAAGAAAACCAAATAGTATTTTAGAATTCTATAGTGTATTTTATTTTAGGAGGACTATCGTGAAAATTATAGACGATGTCAAGAGGGACTTACGGTTCCTCATCGAATCAAAACTAAATAAAGAAAAGGCAGTACAAACTGTCGCTAAACTATATGAGAAAGAGCACTTAAATACAGACTCTATCTCATTATGGTATGATCAAGTACGTAGAGATATTCCAAGCTACGTACGTCATACAGAAGAACAAGAACCCAAACTATGTGATATTAAGAAGTCAATAGTTGGTGGTAAAACTATTAAGGGTACTATCATCACCCATGGCAGTAAGAGTAAAAAGAAAAGCCATAAAGATGGCACACCATACTACAAAAAAGGAGGTGATAGAAGATGGCACAATATCGTAGTAGGTGGCACTATGATATTAGCAAGACGTAATATTAAGTCTGCTAAAGCATCTATAGCTGCATCATATAAGTTCATGGAGCTTATAGACAATAATGAGCCTAATCCGGAAAAGGCTATTATTGATATTGTCAATAAAGACTATCGTCAAGAGTATACTTTAGATAATAAGAATGATATTCTTACTAAGTTTGCTAGTGACTATATTGATAATAAGGCTGCATTCTTAATCATGCCTAAGATTGGTAAAGAAATTGCCGAAGGGCGTGAGATTGAACGTGTGGCTCGTAAGTACGGTACTACAAAAGAAGACATCTATGATATGGTAAAGAAGCATAGCTTCGTATTCTTTGTCTTCTATGATATGGGTGCTTTAACTTTCTTGGAAGGGATGGGTGATTATGGAAAAACCGATCATTATTCCAAGTAATTATAGCTATAAGCAAATAGCAGACTTTGCTTATATAGCGGAATCCTTAGGTGGGTTTGACTTTATGTCTAGAGACAATAAATCTAAATGGAGTCTAAACCAACTATGTCCTAATAGTACACAGTTACAGATCAAATATAATAACTTTGAAAACTATCTAGAAAACCTAGGTATTACACTAGAGAAGTTTAAGAAGTTAGATATAAAGAGATACTTTAGCTTAAGAAAAGCTGGTGTTATGCGACACTCTAGTTATCTAGCTAATGTATTCTTTAGGTTCTATAATCCTAAGTTAACTGAGAAACTATATGAGTACTATGAGACGTTTCAAGTTAACGGGTTAACTAAACCTGGTGTTAAGACATTCTTTAACTATAGCGATACTCAGATTAAAGCTATCGAAAGAGCTTATGGGTTTGGTAAGCATACTAAGATACTCTCCAATATCGAGTATGATAAAGAGTACTCTTTTAAAGAATCGTCTGCGACTTATATACTATTCACAAGATTCTCTAATATTAGAAATGAGTTCTTCCAACACGATAACTTAAATATCGAAGCATCTATACAGCTTACTGGTAAATTAATGCTATTAGTTATCGATAGAAAGGAAGATATGCTATATAGTGAATTCTTAAAAGCTAATAGTATCGAGGATGCGTCATCAGAAATTAGATATAAGTCCTTAATTGTATTCTATAAAAGATATCGTAGTCTAATCTCACGTTACAGAGAAATTGTGGATGACTTGAACGGTGATAGTGATTGGAAGCATATCTTTTATAAATATGATTTAGAAAGCTATGGGTTAGAATCCAAAGAAAAATTTATTGATTGGTTAGATAGAATGGTTCCAATCAAAGCGTTAGTTAAACCAGACAAAGGGGCAATATAAAATGAAAGAAAATATCTTGAAAGACCATGCTAATGGTATGGTATTAGCAGACATCGCTAAGAAATACAAAATCAGTGCTGAAGAGTTAGTAGATATCATTATCGAAAGTGGTAGTGAAGAAATTACTACAGCAATCTCTGGTGTAGATTTTGACACTTCAGATAACACTGAAGTACTAGATGACGTTATCCCAGATGAGCCTGTATTAGATGTAGTTGACCCAGAAGAAGATGACGGTTATGATCCTATAACTGAAGATCTTATCTTTATGGATTTACTTATTTATGGTATGTCTTTAGATGATGTATGCAAGAAGCATAATGTAACTAAAGCTGATGTAGGTGTAATCTTAGAAGGGATTTATGGTAATCTTTCTGATAACCAAATCCCAATGGATGACATCAAAGAAGCAATAAAAAGAATATGTGCAGAGGTGTATCTTGCACGTTTTAACTAGGAGGAGTTAGTATGGAAGAACGTAAGCTAAATATGAATATTCGGCTCCACCATTCGCCAAACGAATCGTGGAAAACGACAATGGAAATTTTAGACCTAGATAAACTTCGTATAGAAGGTATATCTAAGGGGAGGGACTTTATCATTTCTGAACCACAGACGGTAAAGAAAGATTTGAAGTCTGATTCTTCCATATTCTCTTCAAAATACGGGGCATCTATATCTGATGATAAAGATGCTTACAAAGATCGTTATCGTTGTGAGTGTGGTCACTATACTGGTAGACTGTATAATAACGAAATCTGTCCATACTGTAATACTAAAGTTAAGTATGTAGATGACGATCTTAATATTACTGGGTGGGTTGTATTACAAGAGCATGTAATCATCCACCCTAACTTATTTAAGAACCTAGAGAAGCTAATCACTCCTGCAGTTCTTAAAGACATCTTGACTCTAGATGTAGAGCTAGATGAAAACGGCTTTGAAGTAACTCGTAAAGCTGATGAGAAAGCCAGAAAAGAATCTGGTGAATATCATGGTATTGGTATGATCGAGTTCTGTAAGAGAATAGATGAAATCATGGAATACTTTGCACGTAAGAATAAGTCTAAGAAAGATAAGATAGCTAACTATGAATTGCTATTAAAGTATAGAGACAGATTGCTTACACATTCTATTCCAGTGTATTCCCTATTCCTACGTATGGTTAATCTCCAAGGTGATAAGTTCTCCTTCAAAGGAGCTAATGCCATCTATAATAATATTGCTAAATATGCCGCATTGGTAAATAGCAATAGAACTCTCATCCAATCTAGAGAGCAGTTCAAAGACGAAGCTCTATTGAATATCCAGTATCTATATGCTGGTTCTAGTGATTCACTATACGATTCTGTAATCGAAGAATTAGCACATAAGAAAGGTGCTATTCAATCTGCACTAGCAGGACGATATAACTTTACAGGTCGTAATGTAATCATTCCAGATGCTACATTACGTATTGATGAGATTAAGCTTCCATATAACTCATTACTAGTTCTATTGGAACAGACTATCATCAATATCCTAGCTAGGTCTTATAATATCACTTATAGTGATGCACATAAGAAATGGTGGAAAGCCCAAACTTATGTAGACCCAGTTATCTTAGATATCATCAAAGGTATCATTAAGTCTTACCCTAGAGGCATTCCATTCATCATCAATCGTAACCCGACTATCAACTATGGCTCTGTGTTACAAATGTATTGTATTGATGTATTGGTAGACAGTTTCACTATGCGAGTTCCATTACAGGTATTACCAGGAATGGGTGCAGACTTTGACGGTGACTGTTTGAATATCACTTATCTCATCAATAAGGAATTCGTAGCTAGATGTGAAGAGTCTTTGAACCCTAGAAATACAATGATGATTTCTAAGAACAATGGGCGATTCAACTCATTCATGAACTACTTCAAAGATACTATTGTAAACTTGAATAGTTTTTGTAATCTAGGTTTCGACACTTATACTAAAGATGAGATTGAAGATATCAAAGCTCTTATGGGAGGAAAGTAATGTATTCTGGTAACAATTACTTTGCAGCTAGATCCGAAGTATTACAACTAGGTGAGGCTGTAGTAGTAAAATCTGAACTACACGATATTGATATTCCATGTCGTGTAGCTTTAATCGAACCGAATGATCCAATGCAAGGTTATAATACATATTACCTTGTATCTGATTATTCTGATCTAAACGATAAGTTTGATCCACGTATTGGAGACTTCCACTGTGTGATCATTGATAAATAAGGAGGTTATCATTATGGGCGGTACAACTTGTGGCGGTTTCTAAATGATTGATAGATGTATTGGGGTAGTCTTAGGGCTACCCCAAACATTTATATAATTTTTTGTCATTAAGGAGGTATTATGGCTAAGAAACCTTTTTATGAGTACCGTATAGTCACTCCAGTAGGCCCAGATAATGATGGTAATGTACCTCTGATTGAGCTTGATATAAAACGTGATGATGATCCTGGTATTCATACTATATCTGAAATAAAGAAAGATAGAGAACAGCTACCTAGATCTGATAAAGATAAACCTATGACTACTGATGATGTGAAAGTAGTCCCAGGTAAAGACTTTGAAGTGGTAAATAGAGATTTGCTATCTAAGATATATGCAGATCCTGATAAGTTCGTTCCAATTGATATTGTAGAGCGAATGGAAAAGAAGATATATCGTAATCTTTGTGTACCATCTCATGTACACGCATACTCTGTATGTGTAGAGTTCTTTAAGAACTATATCTTATCACAATTCAGCGCATCATTCTTTAAGACAGTCTACATTGAAGGGAAACATCTCTTTGATGATTGGGCTAAGCTTAATATCAATGATTTGATTAAACGTGGTAAACCAGCTATTGCTATTATCCCTCAGTTAGATACGGACTATAACCGTGAGGGTATAGATGCCAATAACTATGACTTAACGTACTATGCTAGAACGTTTAACTATAGAGATACATTCTTTAAAGATAGAGAACGTGATAAGTATATTGCTATAGCATTTGAGCAAATGCTTATGAATTTCCAAGTACGTATTAAAGTCAATACTAAGGCTAAGCAAATAGATATTATGAAATATCTTAAGATGGCTCTTAAAGTCGGTGCTACATCTGGTAAGTATCTTGATATGGATATCCATGTACCACAAGAGATGCTACTAGCATTAGCTCAAGATGTAGGATTTGACGTAGATCTAGAGAAGAAAGAAATCAAAGATCCATTCAAATTCCTAGTATACTTGAATAGTAAGTCTGAAGTACCATTCATCTATAAGCTTAGAGCTATTAATGGTAAAAATGAGTTCTTCATTAGAGCTAAAGCTATGTATACTCATATAGCTACACCAGATATCAATATAGATGATGGTGAGCGTCAAGGACAAGTAAGCTCTAACTACTTTATTGAGTTTACTACAACTGTAAGAATGCCAGCACCTAAGATTTATTGCTACTTTACTGCTAAGCATACTAATCTTATTGAGTTTACAGATAAAGCTGGTAATATCAAATCCTATGTAGCTAACTTTGCTAATGTACCAACACTAAATGAACGTGGTTGGGAACAATTCTTTACATTAGACTATGAAGATGAGAAAGACAAGATCTTGGCTATCAATATTAACGATATCTTTGATGGTGACCCATATATAAATAAATTAATAAAGTATTGCAAGTCTAAGTTTATTAGTCCATCTGCCTTTATTGACTTCAAGATCGTCAATAATAATAGAATAGTTGATATAGACGTCAACTGGACAGATATGGTTATCAATACTATTAAACCTGTAGACTTTGAATATTCAGAGATAGTCGTTTATACTGATAAAGCATATATGAATTCTCAGCTCCTAGCTATGGAACAAGATTCTTCATATCGTGTAGTATATAATAAAGAACCAGAATCACAAAACTTCCCTATACATGATAATAGCAAATAAAGTACTCCTGGATGGGCAAATCGCTCATCCAGGGTATTTTTTAGTTGTATATTATAAGTATGAGTGTATCCATATAGGGAAACGTTTAAAATGCGTTACATGGATTCACATGGTTCTTAATTATATTGAATTTAAGCAGAATAGGAGACACAAAATGAAAGAATTAATTACTTTTAAGGATTCAGATTACAAACTTTATAGGGAATTGAAGTTACAATATTTGAATACTAGAATTCCATCTAAAGCGTATAATGCAACTAAGTTTAAACTCACTTCAAATCAGAAAGGACGTATATATCAACACTGGACTAGATATGAGAATATCATTAATGCATCATCCGATGCTGATAGATTTATCGTTAGAGAGAAAGAGTTTAAGAATATGCCTATAGTGGATTTGAATAATAGACTATTCACTAAAGCTGCTATATCTCTTAGACGTATACTAACTAATCCATTTATATTAATGCTAAGACCTAAAATCAAAGCAGAATATGAGACTTGGGTAAATGGTATAGTTAGAGAGTATGGATTGCAACCAGAGAATATCAAGCATATTCCTATCCGTGGTAGACGTAAAGGTCTATTCAAACTATATATCCACCCAGACTATAGCAAATTCTCTAGAGCTTATAATGTAGAGAAATCTATTGAAGTATTATATAGAACTGCTGTAGCTATGGATGAAGGCAAGATCACTGATGCAGTATCTATGAGAGAGGTAGTTTGTAATATCTGTAGACGTATGGGATATGTGCCATCATTCCAAACTGGTACTATAGTTAAGCTATACAATTCTATGAAACTATATTACAAGTTCTACTTAGAATATAAGGGTATTGCTGATGATCTATATAAAGGTAAACCATTCTCTGTGATGAATAAGAAGTATAAGTTCACTAACTATGGTATCTATAATATTAAAGAGCTATATGCTAAGATTACTATCAATATGTCTATCATAGCTTTATATATACGCACTAAGGATACTATTATTAGTAGACTATTCAATATCAACTATAAAGGATATATGAGCTAAAAGAAATACCCCATATAGGCAATGCCTATATGGGGTATATTTTTTTTTGTAAGAGTTCATAATTATGATTATATACTATTATTGTGTATGGTAGATATGGCTATTGCGAGTAACCATATCTAAATATACCCATACACTTGTAGACCGCATAAGTCTACAAGCCATAAGGAGGTGAGCCCTATGGCGAACCATGGTTGCATAGGTAACTATGCTAATCAACTAGCAGAAAGATCTGCCAATCTAGATTGGCAGATTAATACTGCTATAGGCTTAGTAGCTGACAGGTATGCTGATATTAATAATGTCACACACCACGAGGCTATCATAGCCTACAGGTTCCTTAAATCCCAAGGAATCAACCCACCTATAACTGAAAATCACTTATAGTTGGGTATTGATTAATACGGGGAGTATATAGCTTCCCGTATTAATCATTTGTTTATAGCTGTTTTATTTTTTACAAACTTTCGAAGATTACAGGATCTTTGAACCCTACAAATGCTTTAGGATTTCTAGCTTGCATAAAGTCAGCTTTACGTAAGAAGTTCAAAGTAAGATTGAATCCTTCAAAGATATTACGTACTGTAGTATTACCAGTAGAAGCTTGTGTAATATTAGCTACACGTTCAACTTCTAAACCTGTACTATTATTAGCAGTAACTATATTTACACTAGAAGATAGGTACTCATTACTCCATGGACCCATTACTTGGTAACGGCTATTAGTAAAGTGTACAGAAATCTTCAAGTTCTTAGATGGATGAGCTACTATCTCTTGTTTAAGAACTTTATTGATACGGCTAATATAGTTATTAAGTTCGTCTAGACTAGCACGTTTAACCAATGTATTATCGAAGTAATCATTAGCACTATCTGTAGACTTAGCATAATTATTAACTATGATAGATACAGATTCATCATCTCTAAGTTGACTATAGTATTTAGTAATGAAGCTAGTAATATAGTTGACATTATTATTCATATCATCGATATTATCTAGATAGATTACATAGTTCTTATGGTTTACATCACTATTTCTATTTACAAATACATTTAGAGGAGACTTACCGATACTAATACTAGTTGGAATAGTCACACTATCATCTAAGAATTGTGTATAGAAATGAACTACGCCGTCAAAGTGAGGTGTAAGTACAACTTGGGATAATAATGGATAACCATTATAACCCTCACGAGATTTATCTGTAGTATTTACAATACGTGGTTTAAGATTCATACCAGCATAAGTTCTTAAATCTGCATACATAGTATCACAGCTATGAGTGAAGAAGTCATAGACTACCCCATTCTTATATAGCTTAGTACTATAAGCAGACTTCCATTCATTAGTACCAGATTCACTAGTATATTCCAAGCTAGGTTCGAATAATTCAGGTACTGCTAAGTAAGTATTCTTACCATAACCAGCTACAGGATCATTACTGTTAAGATTAACTCCCTCTTGAGGAACTAGTTCTTGTGTCTTATATGTAGACGTACGTAAGAATGTACCGACACCAATATTGGCAGTATCTTTATAAGCCTTATTATCAGTAAATCTCATATGTACATTATCCAAGAACGGTTCAAATGCATTAACTTGGTTTACACCATAGTTTCTAGCAAAACGTATACGACAGAATTGGTATATAGCTTCAGTGTTTACATTTCTGGATTCAAATGCAGAGTCTTCAGCAAGTAAACCATTAGTCAAGTTAGCATTAAAGATATATTCACCAGTACGATAAGTAAACTTATTATCACCACTAGTTGGAATAGCTGGAGTAAAGTCTACAGCACGACGTTTATAGTTAAAGTCTGCAATCAAAGCATTACTAGTAACTGCAGTATTAGTTCCAGGTACAGTATTAACTGCTACGATATAGTTATTAGGCAAGTATACACTTTGTCTATCTTTATCGTTTACATGATCACCCTTGGAATAGTATAGAGAGTTGTACTCAAGCATTTGCTTATCAGTGATAGTATTCATAACTACAGCACCATAGATAGGGTACTTAATAGCAGGATGCTCAGGAACGAATCTACGGATTTCTAAGTATACATCAGTCTCTATGAGTTTTTCTAATAATGCTGCAGAGATATAGTTATGGTTAGTCTTATCAATCAAAGGAATCTTATACTTATCATCTAATAAGATATAGCACATACGATACATACTATCAGTACCTAGATAGTTATTACGACGACCAGCAATCTTATAGTAGCCAACTGGATTGCCTTGGAGTTTAAACAGCATAGGTCTGTCAATTGTATCGTTTATAGTCTTCTTGATAGTAAGATTGAGAATATCAATATCAGATAGACTACGTACATCCGCATCTCTGAGTTCTCTAGAGCAGATGATAGTTATAATATCATTAGGTTTGAATAATTCAGTAAGAAGATCTTTCTTATCAAACCATACAGAGCCACCAGTGATTTCAGCAATATCTGGAGTGCTTGTATCGCTAGCAGAACGTTGTCTTGTATTTCTAGTTTGGTTAGCTTGAGATACAAAGTTGATAGTACCACTACCATCGTCAATTGGCATAGCAATACCAGTATCATCTAAGTCATCAAATGAAGTGATATATAAGTTAACTTTATTACCATTACCATTCCATGCTGGTTTACTTAAGTTCATTAGCTCTTCTGCAGAGATATTAAGAGTGTCTTGCATATAGTCTACGTTAGCAATATATACTTGGACATTCTTGTTATCCATACTAAGATTAGCTAATTTACCCATAATCTTAGTAAATGATTCTTTATATGTACCGTCTTTAAAGTCTTGACGACGGAATACATATTTGAATGCTGGTGGATTCAATGAAATTCTATCTGTAGTAGCTACTGTAGTCACGCCATTCATAGCATTTACATAGTCATCTACGTTTAGGATATAACCCCAAAGCATATTATCAACCATAGTGCTACGTCTATACATATAGGCTCTACCACTAGTATGATATAATGCTTGGAATGTTTTCATATTACCAATGCCATATAGATCATATGGAATAGCATTACAGTTATTACTTGTGCTTTCAATAGCACACTTAATAACTGGAGAACCCAATTCTAAGTTAAGATTAATATCTGTAGCACCACGACCGATAGTTGCAACTACATGAGATGCATTCAATAATGGTGTAGTGAAATCAGAATAGTATCTAGCAGTAATACTAGCAGTCTTATTAACTGTATCTATTTGACATTGTGGGTTTATGTCATTCTTATAGAAGAATTCATTATTATTAACAGTCGGATTACATGGGTTAAGTTTCTTATGAGCATATAATACATTACCCTTGAAGTATTTATACTTAGGAGAATAATCTGCTCTATTACAACCAACTAGGAATACAGTGTCTTCGGTGATCTTATCACGTTTATAAGAGCTTTGGTAATCTATTTCAAATACATCAATAGTTACATTAGTATCACTATATAAGACTTTATAAGTCATAGGTATTTTAGCTGTATCACCTAGACTAGTATGATAAGCTAATAGATCGCTAGTTCTAATATACTGTCTAGAACCATCAACCATAGGAATGATTCTATCATTATAGTAGATACCGACAATAGCATGACCATTAGCTTTAGCTTGGATAGTATCAGCTGTAATTACCATCTTATATTGGTTATTATTAGTGAATACTGTATTAGCACCCATCTTAGTAATATCATATAGATTGAATAAGTTATCAGTATCAGAGAACTTAGTTCGTTTATTGATAACCATCTCATTAGTTTTAAGAAGCTCATCAAACGTTACATTGATTTTGACTTTATCAAAAGCCTTAGTCATTGTATATTCACCAGATGTCCATGTAGTATTACCTGTAGTTACATTGATAGTTTGATCGTCTACACCAAATGTAAATGTACCATTAACTGCATAGTTTCCTATAGCCAATTCTAGTTTATATTTACCATGTGGGGGAACTAGGATATTACCATCATCATCTATAGAAATACGTGTTGTAACGTTGCCTTCGGTGGTAATCAGTGTAGGTGTACAGAAACTTGTTAATTTAGTGCCTGGTACATACAAGGACCACTTATTGTCCCCTGTATCTGATGCATTAGTGACGTCTGTATTAATAACTAGACCACTTTGTGGAATAATACGATATGTAATAATACCACTAGGTGTGCTATCAGTATTAGTCTTAGTAATATTATAGACTTCGTCTTTGATAGTAATAGTAGCACTATAGTTACGATAACGTAGTTCAGTATCTTTAAAGACAGCAATAATAGACTTACCACGTAAACCAGCTAATCTATCAGAACGATTAATCTCTGTCCATGTTTCTTGAGGGTCAGCAATATCATTAGCTAGATAATAATGAACCCCATCTAATGGTGGACCATTGAAAGATACAGTATATAGAGAGTTCTCATCTAATATTCTAGAAGAATCTAAGTCATATAAGAAATAGTGATTAGGTCTAGCTGTTAAACAGTCTTGAACCATACCAAAATCATTAAGATCTTTGATATTAGGGAATAATACGTCCGTATTATTAGCTCTTAGACGCTCTAGCATAATATATCTATCATCAGCAATAGAAGCTGGAAGATATTTGATCAATAAAGCTTCTTCTTTAGTAATACGCTCTCTAGTATATAAAGCATATTCACCAGCATCAAATAAAGAGTCTCTTAAAGTCTCATAAGGGACTTTATTATCAGCAATAAGACGAATGATAGCTTTATATTTGTATTTCTTAAGATTAGCAGCTAAGTTATTAACTATAGTAGCACATTCTGTAGCTGTTTTATTACGAGCTAAGATATTGATAGTCTTATATGTAGAGAAATCATTATCAACTTGATATACGTTTCTACCATTATAGATAATACCAGAAGTAAACTTACTTAATGGTGCATCATTAACTGCATTATCCATAACTTTATAGATTTCAGCAAAGTGAGGTAACAACCATTCACTATACTTATCAACTTTAGAGCTATTGGCTTTTACTGAATGCACATAGTCTAAATCTAGGTTATCCATATGCATACGGTATAAGAAACCATACTGAGAGTTGTTAATATATATTAAAGGATCAATAATAGAGCCATTGGTCTTAATATTGATACTTGTAGTGAAGTCATATAAGCTAGGTAGACAGAATAGAGCTAAATCACCAGATACAGTTCTAAATAAACCATCATTAGCTTTAGAAGGAATACATAACTCAAAGTCTTTAGTTACATTGAGATTATTATCTCTATCTGCAAAGATAAGTAGCTTACTAATATTAGTAGTTGTCTTATCTTTAGAATCAGTCCAGTTCTTACCAAACTTATCAACGAAAGTCAATCGTTCCCCAGAGATACTAAAGTTACCATGCATATCAGATGCACCAGCATAGCCATGAGGAATAGCATATAGTCTATTCTTAACAAAAGAAGACTTAGTTAAGCAATATCTATATGGGTCATTAGTAGATGTATCCACTCTAGGGAAGTCTTTATATCTAGTATGACTAGCAGTATTAGATGGAACTTCGATTTCAATACCATCTAATATTCTAGACCCACGAGAGAAGTAAACACGATAAGATGCTTGTATTGTAGCATAGTTTACATCTAAACCAGTGGTATTAGTTTTCATAATACCAAGTAAAGTTTCAGTAGTGATATAGTTCTTATCTCTATCTAAGAATGGAATAACTCTATCACCATATTTAAGCATAGCAAATGTATTACCAGAGAATTCTCTAGTAGCAATAACAGATTTAGCTAAGCGTATAGTATATGAAGTATCTCTAACTAAAGAGTTTACTTCAGCACCACCTTTTTGTTTTTCTATTTTAAACTGGGTAAATAAACAAGGGTACCAGTTATCAGTACCCCGTTTAACAAGATTGATGGTTTTCTTTGTAGGGTCTGGTTTCTCTTCTTTAACGAATTCACCAGCATAGATTTCTAAACCCTTAGAAGTCCATTCACCAACGTATTTATTACCAATAGTGAATTGACCATTGTCTACTGGGACAGTAGAACCATCTCTATATCTAGATAATAATGGTACAGTCTTACCATTAATCTTAATAGTGTCACCACCATCAACCCCTTCTCTAAAGATTAGGTTGATGTGATCTCCAAGTTTAAACTTAGGGTACTTTTTCTTAAATACTATTACAAATTTTCCCATAGTTTATCCTTTCTTATAGTACAGAGACTGTAACGATACTAGGAGTACTAGAATCGTATAAAAGACCCTGTTTCTTTTTAGTGTAATAATTTATTAGGTTTCTTACTGCAGGGTATACATTAAATGTATTACTAGCACCTGAATGTACAAATATTGCATAAGGATCTACTGTGTATTTAGCAAAGTCAGTATAATCATTTACACTAGTGATCATATATTTTATATCTCCACTAGTAGTTATATTTATCTTCATATCCCGTTTTAATACACATAATGGTGCACTAGCTGGGAATTGTGGTAATGGTATAGTATCACACAATTTACCACCATTAGCTAATGGATTATCTACTGGAGTTATAACCCTAAATACATTATTAGGAATAGCACCATATAAGTTATTATCAGTAGACACTTTTAGATTAGTATCAGTATACTTAATATTCATATGAGGCCATGCATCAGAATAGCAAGTTTCATCCCTAGTTAGAATGTATGTGTTGTTACTCTTAGATAGAGTATAGTTATCGGTAGTAATATTGTTTAACGTACCATATCTATAGAAACCATTTCTATGAGAGTATACATTACTTAAGTCACTTAATACCATAAGATAACCAAAGTCTACAGTATCACTCTTCATAACTTGTTTGAATTTGAGTTTAACTGTCTTACCGGCTAATGTCTCATATGATACATAGTTGAAGTTAACATCGACTACAGGATAACAGAATGCATCGAATGTATTACCAGCCATAGCATAAGAGTTACTAGCCACAGTTATAGGTGATTCAAAAGTGAGTCTAACATTTGTCGCATAGTTGTACTGGTCAGTTAAAGTAAGAGATATAATATCTCCATCTTTTAAATTATTAAACTTAGGCAGACAAGGAATCCCTTTAGCGTATACACTAGGTTTAATAGCTACGTTATATGTCTTATCGCTAGTTGGGATGACATCATCATTAGTCTTAGTATTAGGTGTAGTATCATCATTGATGAAATTATAACGAGCATCAAAGAATTCAATCTTATGCTTAGCATCTACAGTATAGACTTTCTTAAGTTCTTTATAGAAAGCTTCGAAGTTACTAAAGTCATTTAGACCAATAAGAATAACTTCCACAGGAACTGTATTAGATTCATTAAGTACTTTATCATAGTTTACATCACCAGATAACTTAGTACGGAGAATATCTAATGTATTACCCTTAACAAGAAGTCTCTTTTCTTGCATATGCTCAGGCCAAGTGCTGTCATAAGGTAATACAGTAATATGGTCTGTAGCAGGATTAGACTTAAGAATCTTAAGATTCTTAAATAGTTCTGTAGCATAAGTACCATTAGTTCTGCTACGTCCACCATCTACAAGATTAATCTTTAGATGTGTAGTACAAGTAGAATTGATATCTCTTAGGATATTGATTACAGACTCATCTGGTGTATCATTACAGTAGATAGTTATACCATCCATAGAATTGATATCATATCTATCGGAAGAGATATACTTATAAGTAGAAGTGTCATGTAATTTGTCCTCGGTAGGTTCAATAAGTTCAGTATTATTAACCAAGTGGTTATAGATATTGATAAGAGAGTTTAAGTCTGGTAATAGCCAGTAGTTCTCATTTGCTCCGACAGCAGAGTCTTCATCACTTACTAAGTTTACATTATCAAACTTAGCAACTTTATAAGTCTTAGCTACACGTGCAATATTAATATCGGTAACTGAATTGTCTCTAGGGTTAACTATAACACCGTCTTTAGAATTGTATAGCCCTAGTACATGAATCTTAGATCCATTAGTATGAGCTACATCACTATACGCATTATTCTTATCAGTAGATGTATCTGTGACTATATGGATACTAGTTGGCATCTTACGATCACAGAATCCAGATAATGTATATATAGTATCATTCTCTGTAGCATTAGGTGTACCATGTCCTAAATAGTCATGTGTGACAGTACCAGTAATATTACCAGTGATAGCTGTACCATAAGTCAAGCTTTCTTTCCCAGCTAAGTTCTTAGCATAGTTAAATGTAAGCTTAGTACTAGCAGTTGGCTCTTTAGCTCTAGCAGTATTACATACGAATGCTGCTACAGTGAAATTATCACACTTAACGTACTCAGTATACTCGACTGTGATATTATTAGTATCATTAGCAAATGTCATTGCTTCGATAACGTCATTAATAGTTAAGTAATTACGGTTAGCATCCACTATAGGAACTACACGTCTAACGTTATTATTTCTTACATCATCAAATACAATAGCTGCTATCTTCTTCTTAGCACTATCATCAATATTATTCAATGAATCAGCAGTAAAAGAGATAGTATATGTGCTATTAGGATTGACAATGTTATCATCAGGTTTCATATATGGTTTAAGATAGATATATTGATAGATAGACGGATAATCAGTCAATGAATTTCTATACAACCACATACTACGTTTTACTGATGGATCTATATTACCATCAGTATTAGATGGGAAGTCTGTCGCATAGATGATAATCTTGTTACCTTTAAATTGACCTACTACAGTTTGCCCTGCAGTAATTTCTCCTACGTCTAAGAATCTCAAAATAGAGTTCTTATAAGCAACGTATATAGGGTAGTCATGATTATTGATAGCAGCAGTATCACCACCGCTGCTATCATTATTAAAAGTAATTTTAATATAATCATCATAACGCAACTTACAATCCCCTTCTTTGAAAGTTATTGTATGTCTTGCCATATTAGTTCACCTATAGTTAGTCTAATGCTTTTTCTTGTTTCAAGTAACGAACAAATTCACCATATGTTTCATTATATGCGAATACTACTGTATTATCAGTAACAATAAACCCTGTAACGTTTCGCAAGAATTTACCAATAGTATTATCAGCATTAAATATATCAACCAATTTTATATATTGAGCTGATGGGTTATCTGTTAGATTCTTTAATGACTGTAATGGCATACTACTATTACTATCGGTAGTAGCAGATTTTGTACGGCCACTATTTAAATATAGTTTTCTAACGTACGGGATGATTGGTAAATAAATATCTTCTTTTATAAGAACGCTATTAGGTAGTTTATCATAATATGTGCATTCTTTATTGTTGATATTTATTAAATTATTTAACGATGAGCTAGTATATATAAATGGCAGTGGAAGCATTTTTACATATTTAGGTGTAACAACTGAACCGTCTATATATGGTTGCTTTGTTGTAGTTAATACCTCATTATATATATACATAGACGCTCCGTCTACAGTTCGTTTATAAATAAGATCAATAGATTCTTTGCCACTAAATAGTTTAATAAACTGCTTAACATTGATAGCCGTATAATTTTTATCGACCAATAAAGAATTATCTATTTTAATAATAGAATTTCCATATACAACCTTTTCTCCACTACTTAATGTCAAATATAACTTATCGATTAATGCACCATTATCTGTATTATTGAATAACTTGAATTTATTCCCATCAGTGAAGTTATTTCTAATGAATATACCATTTCGACTAACAGCCGATGAGAGCCTTACAATGTTAGATTCATTAAATGCTTCTTTTGGTGAATAGAGTGATACTGTATAACTATATTGTGCAGCGTTACAGAATAGACTATTTTCATATGTGATATTTTCGTCACCAGTATATTCAATGAATGGACTATCTGGTACATCCACATAGTTGCCATCATGAACAGTTTCATCACCAGGATTTACTGTAGCATTACCATCATGAATACGTGGATGACTATTAATAGTAAAGCGTAGCTTAAACTGTTTATTATTCTTATCGAAGATGAATGGCATAATGTCTCCAGCTGCAATAGCATCGACAATTTGCTCACCATTCTTATCACAGATATTATAGATAGCTTGACCGAACTCAGTATAAGAGTCACCAATAGCACCATCAATGAATCTGATATTCAAAGATTCACCATGTTTAAGATCAGTTAGAGAATCCATATCGCCTGGTGGGATCAAACGTAATTTCTTAGCATCTGTAGCACTATCACGTACAGCACTAAAGATCTTACTAGAGAACTCAGGGTTAACTGTTGGTTCATCTGGTGCAGTATCATTAGCGTTCAAGTTATAAGAGTTTACACCACGAGTACGTACAATACGTCTAGATACAAATTCCATAACTTGACCAGTTTCCATAGTGAAGTCAATAAGCTGAATAGACTTAGCATTTTCGTCAATACGATAATGAACGTCTTTAACTAACTTAAGACCCTCGAGATATACTTCCATATAGTCTACACCAGGTAGATAGGATGCATCACTAAAGGAGATTACACTAATATTGTCGGATGGTGTTGTATATACTTTATTATAAGTATCCATACGATATGGCATACCGTTAGTAATATAGAAGCGACCACTTACTGCATCATACTGTAAGAATAACTCATCGTTTTGAGTTACATCACCAGCTTCAAGTTTACTTGCTACAGATTTGTATACTGGAATAGTACGACCATTGACTACGATATCACCATTAGCTGGCATATTAGCACGGAAACGTACAGCAATAATATTACCATCAGCTAAAGTATAACCATCAGGCAATTCAAGAGCTAATGCAGATGTGCTATCAGCAATAGGTTTAGCTATAGCACGAGAGATAATATTCTTTTCATCACATAATGCAACTAGTAAGTCAAATAGAGTCTTAACAGATGCACTTGTAGCAACAGAGCTAGAGCTACTCAAGAATGGAGAATTACTTACATTAGCCATTCTATCCGTAGGGATAGAACCACGGTTAATAAGAGAACCGTCAATATTATTAATCATACCAGCTACAGTAGGAGCTTTAGTATTGTAGATGAATGTAAAGTTAATAGAACGGTTCATATCAACTGGTTCATTAAATACAATATCATTACCATCAATACTGTAACGGTTAGGATAGATATAGTTAGTACCAATATGAACTAAGAATGCATTAGGCATATCAAAGTAGTTGTCGAATGGCACAGGAATAGGGAAACGTTTCTTAGTTTCAGTAACTAAGTGAGAACGGAAAGATGTAGCAATTACACCCATTTGTTTTAACTTAGTTTCAACAGTCTCACCAGATTCTAGGTAAGTATTATTAGCTGTAGTCAATGGTGCAATACGTTTACCATCTTTCATGATAGTAGCTTTAGTGATATCTGTAATAGGACCTACATATTTACTAGCTTCTTCTACAGATAAGAGTTGTTGCCAACCATCATTTTGAGTATAAGCATAGAACGTACGAGCATCACGTACACAGTAGATACGTGCTTCAAGAACTGTATTATTATTTACAATCTGAGTACGTTCATTATCGTTATTAAGCATAACGATAAAGTCTGTCAATAGACGCATATCATCAGAAGCATCATAGAAGACTTCTCGAGTATCAGTACAATAAATAGTTGTACCAGCAGAACGGGTAACCTCGTGGAGGTTATTCCGTAGGCTTTCTGTATATTTTAAAGCTCCCATTTATATACCTCCTGGAAGTTAAACTGTGCCTTGATCGGCAATACCCATTTCATATTCATAGTTATAGAACCAGCTGATACCAGAATCATAGGAAGTTAACTTAATATGAATCTTCTTGTTAGTAGCTGGGATATATACATATAGATTATTATTGTCTGGTTTAGTAAACTTAAGAATCTTTCTTGTAGTTGCACTAGAGTTACTGAAGTCAATAAATACGTCAATCCATAATGTAGTATCACGAGTACCACTACGTTGAATCTTGAACTCTACGTTAGAGTCTTGGCTATCAAAGCTATGGATAGTGTAAGGGTAAATCTTATTAGCTTCTGGATCACCAGATGGGAGATGTACTTTCTCGCCAGGCATAGCTACGTTCTTAGCTGTAGTCTTAGCACGTTCCAATGCAGTAACACGTGGAGCTAAGTCTTCTGCTAACATCAAACCACTAACTTGAGCTTTAAGTGTATTAACTGTATTAGTCAATACCGAGTTTTGAGATTCTAAGTTAGTAATATTAGAAGTAAAGTTAGGTACAGCTTCTAATGTAGAAATACGATTATCATAGTCTGCTTTAAACTTAGCAATGTTTAAACCCTCTAGTGTATTTAAACGACCAGAAATAGCAGATACTTCAGATGTAGTACGATTAGTATTACCTTCGATAGCTGCAAGTTTAGATTCTGTAGTAGACTTCAATGTTTCAAAAGAACTACTGATAGTATTAACTTTAGTATTCAACTCAGTAACCTTAGGTTCTAAGTCTGGTTTACCTAATAAAGTTTGTACTTTAACTTGAAGATCAGTAATCTTAGTAAGAGCAGAAGCTTGTCCTTCGATTGTAGTAATACGACGATCTAAAGCGGCAAACTTAGGTGCAGTATCTTCTTTAGCTTCAAGTACAGTTAAGCGATTATTCATAGCTTCTGTATCAGATTTAAGACCAGAGATATCAGTCTTCATAGGATCGATTTCAGCAGTCTTAAGAATCTTAGTATCCAATACATCTAAACGATTGCTATTGGAATCAGCTAAAGTTTTCAATGCTGGTAATGTAGAATACAAATCAGCAGTTAACTGAATATCAGAGATTTGTTTACGTAAACGTTTAAACTCTTCAGCATCAGGTGGAGCTAAAGTCTCTAATCTAGTAACACGTCTAACTACATCTTCGTCAATACGTGGTACCCATTTGATTACATTATTATCTTTAACTGGGTAAGTATTATTACCAGCCACTTTAAAGTTAGCAATACCAACTTCAGTATTTTGTACAACAATAGAATTATTATCGAATCTTAGAGTTGGAGACAAATAATGAGCTTCATCATTCTCTTTCAACGTAATATTATTCTTATAGATTCTATTGATTGCCTTAGTTAGATTAATCTCACCAACACCTTCAATATTGACAATGAAGTTATCGGCAACAGAACCAGAGTTAGTAAACTCATTGATGATATTAGCAGTGATATCAAAGATAACTGATTTGTCATCTGCAGATACTACATAAAGCTTACCTTTTTTATAGTCAACCAAAAGCTCTTTCTTATGAGCTATAAACCTGGAGTCATAATCTAAGGCTATAACGGGTGCTCTACCACTGTTGTATCTAGTAGTATTAGGCATATCGTAACCTCCTTTAAAAAAGTTGTCAAATTATATAAATGTTAAAGCACACCAAAAATTGAGGTAGGAGCTTAAAGGCCCCTACCTCGATATTTTTAGTATTTAAGTTCCCACCAAGTATTTTCTTTATATACTTTAGCTTCAGTATTATCATGAGTAAATACAGTTTGTACTTCTTCAATATTGGAATACTCTTCAGCAGATGCTTCAGGTTTATTACCAATAAATGTAGGAGTATTAAAGGAGTTTAGTTTATCCTCATCAGATACTACAGTGAGTTGTCTATTACGTAAATCATCTAATACTAATTCATTATTAGTAGCATAGTCTAAGTCTGGGTGAACCATAACTTCACGACTAGCATTGAATGTATCCATGATATACAAGTTAGACTCTCTAGCTGGTACTAAGTTATCATAAGTGATACTTAAAGCACCATTAGATGTAGCACCTTTACCGACAACAACCATGAACTTATCACCAGGTTCTACACGCATATCTGTATATTCAGATACACCATCAACACCACGAGATACAGATACAACTACACCCTCATCAGTAAGTCTAGTGAATGCTTTAGAGTATTCATCATTTTCCATTTGAGCTGGGGAATAGTTAGCTAATGTATCTTGGTCGAATGTATTATATGGTGCTTCAGTATAAGTACTGCTACCAAACTTAGTAAAGTCAGATTGCTTAGTCAATTCTTGACCAGCACTTACAGTATTCTTAGCAGATGTACCATAACGACCTGTAGAAGCATTATAGTATCTATAGATATCAGTACGTTCAACAGTAGCACTGTCAGGTAATACTGGTACACTGAATTTATTAATACCATAGCCTACGATTTGGATAGCAGCCATCTTAGATACTTGAGTTGTAGTATCTTTTAATGATTGTACTGTATCGAAACCACTGCATAATGCGACTGTCATATTAGTTACACCTTCTGGAACTTCGAAGATAGACTCACCTTCACCCCATGTGAATACGTTATCAAAGGAGATTGTTTTATCTTCACCAGATGGAATTTCTTCATACGTATTTGTATTAGGATCAAGACGTTTAGGGAACCAACCAGCATTAGCAAAGGACTTAAAGTCTACTATATACTTAGGTAGTTTACCATCATTCTTATCAAAGCCAATACATACGAAACCATTCTTAGGTGCAGTTACTTTATAGCGAATCTTAGGCATAGTCTTAATAGTTTGAATTACTAAGTTACCAGCTAAGATACTAGTATCTGTAGATAAGCCATATGTACCCTCTGTAGGGTTAAGACCAATAGCCCAGCCTTTTTGATGAACTCCACTATTAGATCTAGGTTGACTAATAGAGAAGATACATTTGATTAGTTTATTGAACTCATCAGCTTTATCTAAAGGAATCAAGTAAGATGCTTCACCAACTTTAGCATTAGATAATGGGTTAGTAGTTCTATTACTGAATGGACTAACCTTACTAGAACCAGAGATAGATTGAATACTTAACTTAGTGATACCATCAGGCACTGTAAAGCTATAGCTACCTGGAGATACGAATCTATGAGTAATTTCTTTAACTTCATTGATTTGTTTATTCTTCAATGTAGCTGTATCGTAAGTATAAATGAATGGTAAGCCTTTGTTTACACCACTAGCAATGTAGTGTTCACGAATGATATGGTTAACGATAGCTTCTTGACTGATATTAGGAACTTTATGTCCTTCGATATCAGAAACTTTAGTATAGATATCCCACATCTTATCTACATCTTCTAGGTCTACAGAGTTAATGATAGTATCGTAATCAGATCTGATATTCTTATAAGGTTCTAAGTCAGCAATTCTAGGTGTATAGTCTAGAACTACAGCATTGAATCTTGTTTGAGGATCTTCAGTAAGTCTAATAATATTATTAGCTGGAGTTACGATAGTATCAGCAGTTACTTTCTTACCATTTACATATAAGAAGAATAGTTTAGAGTTCATATTATGTCTAACGTTCTTCTTATCTAGGTAGATATATCCATACTCAGTAAGTTTAGGATGTTGAACTTCTTCAGATGTATAGGATTTATTGGTATTATTAGCTACGTATAAGTACATGAAGACTACATTCTTACCCTTAGTTAGAGCATCATCAAAATCAACTAAAGATAATCTACGTTTCTTCTCATCAATAGTATATCTAGATTCATCTAGGTATACGTTATCGATGAATACTAAGCACTTATTACCTTGCTCGAAGTAGTTATCGAATGGCAATACAATATCAAAGTCCATTTGGTTTTCCATTGTAGACTTAGTAATGCTAATATCTTTTTCGACTACAGCATACTTAGAATCAATTAATGTAAATAAGACTTCTCTACCTGCAACGGTTTTGATATTATCATTAATGATTTTGATATACCCTGTAGCGTTATTGATGGTATAGTTAGAAGCATCAATAAATGTACTACCAATAGTAACGAAGAAGTTATGATCATATAATAGAGTTTCTTCGAATGGAATCTTAATATCTCTTTGACCATCAGTAGTGATAGTTGTAGATTTACTTGTAAAGATACCATACTTAGAAGTGTCTACCATATCACCAATAGTACCGGTTACATCATCGATTGGTTGACAGTATACAAAGATAAAGTCAATTTCACGACCATAAGGAATCTTATCATCATCACTTAAGAATCGTAAATCATCACCATCAATTACGTAACGACGTTTATCTACAAGAGTATCACCAATAACTAAGAAGAACTTATTGTCTCGTTTATTATAGTCATGGAAGACTTCAGGTAACTTGAAGACTTGTTGATCTTCTTTAGTAGCTCGAATAGTGATAGTATGGTTCTTCACACTGACTTTATTACCAATCATGAAATTGAATACAAGTTCTTGACCAATGTCTAAACCATATGGTGAAGTCAATGTCATAGTATTATTATCAGTATCAATGATATAGTCATCTGTATCTAAGAAGATACCATTACGGATAACGAAGAACTCATTACCATCTTTAAAGTAATCAGCATAAGGTACTGGCACAGTAAACTTAGTTTGATTATCAATATTAGCAGTTACACGTACAGCACTAGCATCTAGAGTATACTTATTTGTAGGATATACGAATACGAATACCATAGCAGTATTAGGATCTAGATGTAAGTCATTAGTGCGGAATCTAATAGTACGACCACCATCTTCAATAGTATATCGAGATGGGTTTACATACAAGCCTCTATAAGATACGAAGAAGAAACCATTATAACCCTCATATGGATAAGGGATATCGTAATAGATATCATCTACAGATTCAGCATAAGTGAATCTAGCATCTACAGTTAAGATATCTTCTTCCTTGACACCACCGAATGTATCAGTATCAAGAGACTTATTAAAGATGAATACGAATGTCAATTCACGACCTAATGGTAAATAGTCGCTAGGATCTTTCATGATAATCTTATCACCAATTACGTCATATCTAGATTGCTCTAAGATTACACTACCACGCATTACAAAGAAGCTATTCTTATCGTTCAAGAAGCTCTTTGTAGGGAATGGAATACTAAAGATAGGTTGATTATCAATAGTAGCTTTGACATGAGTAACTTGAGCTGTATTATTAGTACCGATGTCTACGTAGTTCAAAGCATCTGGCACATAGAAGATTTCCACTCTATCACCAGGGTCTGCCATAATACGTGTATGGATTACAGGTCTAACTACAGAATTATCTGGTTCTTCGAATAAGAAACGATACATGTCTTTAGTTAGCATACGTCCATTATGGAATACTAAGTATCTATCTGGGTCTTTACAAGTTACAAAGTCCTTAGTTAGATAGAATGTGCAACGTTTATAGTTTACTGGTGGATAGTACGCATATCTAAATTGACGTTTAGAAGCCATATAGATATCTTTACCATACCAGTTAGCATCAGTAAAGCTAATAGTCTTAGCTTCTTTATCAATAGTAAATGGGGCATCATATAAAGAGTCTTTAGTAAACTCAAGACAGTCATAGTAGATATGATTATCTGTATAGTTGGAGAATACAATCAAATCATCATAAGGGATTGTAGTATTCTCAATATTGTCAGTATTGTATACTTGAACCTTGAGGAAGTTATTATTAACTCTAGAGAATCTTACAATCTCAAAAGTATCATACTCTTGGATAGAATCATACTCTTCTTGAGTTAATTGTAATTGGAATTCACTACCAACGTATTTGATACGGTTATATAATTCCCATAGCTCACCGTTATGATGAATCATTACGAATGTCTCAGTACGGTCATGTAAACCACGTGGCATTCTAAAGATCAAGTCGCTACCAATATAGGATTTGAATTGATCACCAGTATAAGTGTCACTATAGATATTAGATAGTCTTTCATATAACTCATCAAAGAATGCACCATTATAACGAGAGATGTATCTGATACCATGCAAGAAGTTATCATTGTACTCAGTATCGTTACGATATTCATAATCGAAATCTTTTTGCATTGTATGTAAGTCTAAACCCTTGATGGTATTATCTACTAATGCAGATTTCATGATATCATCATTAGGTGGTCTAACGATATTAGATTGGTTATCATTAACTACAGTTCTGTAGAAGTATTTCATAACCAAGTCTTTATCTATTGGAGCACCATTATTGATGGATACTAAGTTAAGGTTTTTAACTTCAGGTTTAATCTTAGTATCTAGTTTACCCTCGGTGAAACAGATGAAGTTAACGTCTGTAGACTTATGACGTTTATCTACTAAGATATCTAAGTTCTCAATAGATGCACCAGCTAAGTTAGACCATTGTTTGGAGATAAGATTAATACGCTCTGTATTTACAGAGATTACATTAGCACCATAGTCTAGCAATAAACCATTATCACCAAATCTGAATATAGAAGTATTACCGTAAGGGATATTACGTTTTTCAGAATAGTCTACATTGAATGGAATATTGATGATTTGCACATCTTCGATATGTACAGGGTCAATACCCACTTTATTATTAATATAGAGATATGTATATCGTTGATCTCTAACTAGTGTAATATCAGACCATCTGATAAATAAACCATTGACGAAAACCAATGAAGGATTAACTAACCCTTCACTGACTGCGTCTTTTAAGTTCTTAGCATACACTAGTTTCTTTTTAGATGGTCTATCAATAGTAAATCGGAAACCGTTAACTTTAAGTACGTATTTCTCTTTACCAAATACATACTTACGTTGACCGTTCTCCAAGTAGTATTGAGATACAGACCAAGAGATATCTAATAACTCAGGAATCATACCAGCCTGAATAGATTCAATATTCTTTACAGTATAATTCCTGAGTAGATCTACATGCTCTACAATATTAATCTCATTGTGATTATGTCGCATGTATTATCCTCCGACTAGATTACTTTTTTCAAAATGTCATTACAGTATGCTACCATTGCATTACCAGCCACTTTTTCAATAGTGGATTGGTTATTCAAGAAGCAACCAACGTATGCATCAGTAAGCATAGCACTGAATGCTGGGAAGTATTCTAATGCAAACATAGTTCCTGGTGTATAGAGTTTAATCCATGTAGCCAAGAATGGTTGTAATTCCAATTCTTTAAGTTTAAGAATTTCATTACAAGTTTTCATGAAGAAGTCAATATTAGCAAAGGACTCTACTTCAAGATAAGCTACAAGAAGTTCTTTCTCACGTTCAGTGATATTAGCAATCTTCTTAGCCATGTTTACATTGTTGCTGAACTTACCTTTCTTGTATACTGTATTAAGGAAGTATAAAGAAGATAAGAATAAGCAACGGTTACGTAGACCATTTACATTATTGATCTTGAATAGATAGTTTACGATATTAGTAAATAGATTAGCGAATGCATGTGCTGCATCTTCAATAGTGCTATTGCTATTAATCTTATCTAAATGATAAGCATGGATAGTAGCTGCATAGATAAGATTAGCAATCAATACACTGATATTATGACAAACGTATTTACCATTGTCATCTAATTCAATAAGACCATATACATCAATGTAAATAGCATACTTATTACGATCACCTTTAAGATCTCTAGCCATGAATACTTTCATCATTCTAGGCATAGGTTTTTTACCGATAACTAATTTAAGCCCTTTGAAGTTTAAGAACTCAACTAAGTTACTAGATAACTTTTGTTGCTTACGAACTTCATAAGCGATATCTTCGAATTCTTTAGAAGATATATCAATCACTTTACCAGCATTGATAAATTCAATCATTTCTTTTTCGAACTCTTGTTTATGCTGCTGGAAAAGGAAAGTAGTATTCAATGTTTTAATTTCTTGTGCCATGAATAGTAGCTCCTCCGTTGAAAAATTAAGAGATTTTACTAATATGTTTCCCTAGGCTATTTGTATCGAGCCAGGGTTTATATGCCCCTATGCCACAGTGTGACATAAAGGCATATAAGAATTGGTAGTATATATTTATTATAGGAGAAATAAACGCATTGAACTAAACAGTACATTAGTCGTAGCATTTACTAATAAGTTATAGTTGTAAAAGTTTAATTTAACTGTATAGTCAACTATATATTATAGAGATGGAGGTGTTATAATGCTAGTAGATTTATCTTTAGACCACGTATCACGTGTATCTAATTATTCAAAAGAAAGTGAGGCTAAAAGAGTAACAGAAATACTTGGCTATATTGGTGAAGAATCTCTGATGTACTGGGCTAATGGCTTAGGCTTTAAAGGTATAAGCTATAAGAAAGAGTTATCAAGATACGCTACCATTGGCACTAAAGTCCACTCTGAGATAGAGAAATTCCTATCTGGAGATAGAGACTTAAACACTATTAATCCTGATGATTATACTCAAGCTGGGTTCTATGCTTTCATATCTTGGTATGATGAGCAAGTAACTAAGCTAGGTAAGAATATTGAAATCTTAGGGTTAGAGCAATCCTTTGAGGGTAAATACTTCAGAGGAACTATTGACTGTATCATGAGAATAGATGGTAAGATATACTTAGTAGACTTCAAGACATCTAGCCATATAGGTTATAAGTACTTTATGCAATTAGCTGCTTATGAATATCTGTGGTCTAAAGCTGGTAATGAACCAGTATTTGGATTCATGGTTATTCAGCTAAACAGAGATAATCCATCTAAGTATGCAACCTATACGTTAGACTCTATTGATGGTGATAATGTATATCTTTACAATCTTCTCCAAGATACGTTCTTTAAGTTAACGCAAGTTGCGTTTAATGTAGACGAATTGAAGGGAGTTTACAAATAATGGCAAGCAACAACACATTCCTATTAGACTTATTAATCAAACGTGTTGATTTAGAAGATCTTTTTGAGGAAAATACTAATATCTTTAAATCCCCATTCATCTGGTGGAAATTAAGAAGTACTGATACACAAATCAAACGCTTCTGTAGAGATGCTTTGATGATGGATGTATTAGATAACGTAGCTGAAGTATGTAAGATTACTGGCAACGTAACTAAGTTGTATAATAATATGAATATAGCTATTGAGCTTAAAGATACTAAACTATCCATTACTAGAAGATATGTGGGTAGAAAGGTATTCGGCTCTATTACTACAACTAAAGTGGAATATAATACTAAGAATGCTGATAGTATTAGATATATTATTGCACGTGAGGGTATTGATTCCCCTGTCGGAACTGATGCAGAACCATTAGAAACTATTAAGTTAGATTCTATTGGATCTGCTGAAATTAGTTATGCTCATGATGATGACGATGATTTCACTAATAACGGGATTCGTAGCATCATTATCGATCTATGTAATAAATTAGTAGACCCTGATAAAGTTTGGTAAGGATTTAAAAAATGGAAGACAACTACGAGCATTATAACCAACTCCTTGTGTTGCTTACGTCTTTAGAATTAGCTAGAACCGAGTTTGATAAACTTCCTTGGTATAAGAAGCTATTTCGTAAACGTAAGTTTCTTAAAGAGACCGAATCTATTATAGCCAATATCTATAATAGTGTAGATTTCTTATACGATAAGCCATATGTATCAGCAGCTCTTATATTATATCTAGAATATACATATCTTAAACCATTGAAGTATTCTGGTATAGTAAGAAGACCCAGACGTAATGGAACTATATATGAAATCTGTACAGTAACCAGAGTACGTTCTGAATCTGCTATGGAAATAGCAGCTGTAAGTTATGTACCACCAAATCTAGAAAAGAATGTAAGTATAATCTTCGGACCACTTACATACTTTTCTAAGAATTTAACTATTGGTGAAATATCATACACAGTAAGAACCGTTACTGATGTATGGTCTAAAGATGTAGAATACTTCACATCTGACTTAAAAGAGTTTGAAGATACTTTAAAAATCAAACGTAAGTTAGGTGATCGTGAAGAATTCATTCTAGGTGCAATTAATCATGTGCTTAGAGATACGGTATCTATTATGGTAGACAAAGGATTAACAGGAGAACCTGTTACATTTTAGAATTACGAGGTAATAAAAATGGAAAACAAGAAGCGTATTACAGAAGAAGATCTTTTTAAAGATTTAGATTTAGACATGGCTGATTTATTTACAGTTAATGATGTCTTTAAAGAATTGACATCAACACGATATGGTTTCTATCATGTAGCAACCATACTATGTGCTGGTATTCATGGTCTATTGACTACATCATACATTATTAAAGAACTAGAAGCATTCACTTTGGATTCTTATCGCAATATGAAATACCATTTCGAAGATGATGATGGTAATTTCGGTGCAGCTATGGCAGTAAATGCTAAGACAGGTGAAGAAGTAGACTTTGCATTAGGATTTCTTAATGTAGATGATTATGATATCAAAGAGTTCTTGCTTAAAGAAGACCTAGAAGAGTATCTTGAACGTAAAGAGTCTACTGGTTGTTCTTTAGGCGAAGCTATTGGTGCTGATGTACTATTAATAAACATTCGTTTTGCACATAAACGTATTGTGGTTATGTTTGATAGCCGTAATGAACGTCTAATCTTATTAGGTGAGAAAGAGAACCATGAGCTAGACTTATTAAATCCTAAAGATGAACATAAGCTATACTATGCTATCATGTCATCTATTCTATCTATCTTTGTTTATATGGATATGGAAGATTCTAAGTACAGAGTCTACGATAAAGATATTGCATTTAAACGTCTTGATGAACTTATCGCTACATGTGATGATGATGAAGTAAAAGCACTATTTGGTAAGTTCTTCTTAGAAGAAGTTACTAGAAAAGATAGTGCATCTAACTATGCACAAGTATTAATGGCTTTACGTGAAGCTGCTATGGAAGGTAGTAACACACCTGAGTTCCCAGACCCAGCAGATAAGGATAAACTAAACTAACTTATTGGTAATCTTGTATTTATTAATGGAGGTAAGTATGGAAGAACGAGAACTATTATATCCTGTAACTGAGGATATTAAACAGTTGGCATTAGATATCTTGAATAAGATGAAATATACTCAGCTATATGAAGCTAATGCATATTCCTTTGAAACACCTTATGGTGTATTTAATGCTACAGCACAAGAAGATGATGGATACTTATACGTACGTACTTCATGTGAAAGTATTGACTATGTAGTATCTTGGTATAGTGCTGAACGTGAACGTTACACTCAAAAAGACTTAGAGATCTTATTCATTGCTATGGGTAAGATTTATGCGAAAGGCTTTTAATCATGGACATAGAACGATTTATAACAGACTCCGAAGAACTAATCAAAAGTCTATATAAGGCTACATCAGATTTAGATGTATTAGTAACTAAAGGAGAACCTAAAGCTATAGTTAATGGAGAACCTGTATATGATGATAATACGGAGTTTTTCTATAGCATCAATGGTAGTACTAAGGGATTTGCTGATTTGTACCATTTGGTATCAATCACTGATCCTAGCGAGCTTGTTTTCTATATGATTAGAAACCAACATTTGTCTGATCGCTTCTTAGATTTTGATATGAATGATAAATTTAAAGTACGTATCTATGCTGATACTATCTTAGATAGAATGACTATCAATTTCACAGATAAGCAAGGACAAGTTCAAACAATGATATTCAATAACAAGTATCCAGTGGAGCTGTTTAATGAAGCTTATAAGCAATTATTCTGCTCTGCTATTACTTGTGCATTGTTGATCTATTATGCTAACCAATATATAGAGGTGACTAATGACGGATTACAATAAGCTACTTATCAAAGCAGCAAATCAAATTACTTCTGTCACTACAAAATCTTCTAATGAGATTGCTAACTCTTTTGAACGTTTCATCAATGAGAACGTACCAGAAGAGCTTATCTTTGAATCTCCGAAGATTTGTATGGCTTATATTGATAGACTAAATCTAAAGAACCATGAGACATACCAAGCATTCAGAAACTCTAGATGCTATAAAGATGTCTTATCTGCCATCAATGGAATTCATATTCCTATTGATGTAAAGACTATCGTAACCTATGAAGTTGATTATATCTTACGTAATCCTTATGTATATAGAGATGACCAAGATATAATTGATTACATTGTACGATATCTAGAAACTATTAATATGGAACTTGATGAATATCTTAAGTTCATCAGATTCCTAATTATAGCTAAAGGATTCTTTAGAGTTAAACTAGATGTAATGGGTATTGAACCAGCTACTGATATGGATCAATTACCATTATATACAGCATTAGGTATCTTAGTATCTGATTCAGCATTACATGAAAGATTCTTATTCAATAACCCAATGGAAATGAAACAAGCTTTCGATGAAGTTATTGAATTAGGTATAGCTGGTCAGTATATTGTAGATACTGTAATCAAGGAGATGAACAAATATGACCAACGATAATAAAGATCTTTGTATCAAAGTATTGGAGATCATGTTTGACTATGTCTCCGACTATACACATAAGGTTCCTGGTATGGATGAGAAAGATGAGAATGGAAACAATGCTCATCTTTTAGATATCATGAAATACCACAATGTGGAACTGTAGTATGCTTTTAAAGAAAGGATATCTATATGGCAAAGAAAAGATATTCTAATGTAAAAGTATCAGACAACTTAAAAGCTATCTCTGGCGATAATGAATATGGAAATCTCATACTTCATAAGAAGTATGGGATTATCCCATATATTAAGTTTACAAGATACTTAAGTAAGCTAAGAAAGCATTCACCATCTTATAAAGAACTTAAAGACATGGCTACATTCATTAGGGTAGCCAAGTTAATCTTCTTCTATACACCAGGTGATAAACTTGATCGTTCTGATATGGGTTTATCAGAGTATAGATTAGATGCACAGTTCAAAGATGATGATGTAATCATTTCTTACTTCCCTAAACCTCATATTAAGATTACTATCACTTTATCATATCTTGAAGATATCAATATCAGAATCTACAACTATGATGAAGAGAAAGAGCAGACCAATGTATCATTCTCTGATGGTAATGCTAGTATAGAGTGCTTGGAAGATGAGCAAATGTTTATCAATATCATTCGTCCGTTAATGGATGGTTTCTGTACTATCTTAGAGTACTATTACAACACAAAGACGGAATAGGGCCACTGGCTCTATTCCGATTATTTTTTGTCTAAATAGGCATTTATGAAGAGTCTTTCACGTAGAAAAATATTACATACACAACGTACTAGTACAAGACAAAATTAAGCTTAGTACGAGGTGGTGAGAACCAATGAAAGACAGTAATTTATTTATAGAAGCACATATATCCGATATACATTTCGGTGTAATAAATCCTGAGATAACTTATAAGATTCTTAGTGAGCAATTCACTAATGTAATAGCAAATATAGACGATTTAGATTTGGTATCCATAAACGGAGACTTATTCCATCATAAGTTTATGGGTAATTCTGATGCTATCTTCTATGCATTGAAATTTGTAGATGAACTAGTAGCAGTATGTCGTAATAAAGGATGTACTTTGTTCATCTTACATGGTACTCCATCTCATGATGCCAATCAAACTAAGCTATTTTATCAATATATGAACGATGAAACTGTAGATGTTAGAGTCATAGAGACTATACGGTTTGAATATGTAAATGGTAAGAAGATTCTCTGTATTCCTGAGATACCTGGGTTAGGTAAAGAATATTATGAGAATATATTATATACTGAGACATACGATTCTGTATGTGCACACGGAACTATCCGTGGAGCTATTTATGGGAGAAATGCAGAAGATTTAGATGCGCCATCCCCAGTATTTAGTATGAATAACTTTATTTTATCTAATGGACCAGTAATTGCTGGCCATGTTCATGTACCAGGTTGCTATGAAAGAGACTGGTACTATTGTGGTTCACCAATTCGATGGAATTTTGGTGAGGAACAGCCTAAGGGCTTTATAATTTTAGTCCATAATACTTATACAAGACAGTATTATGTGAAATATATGCATATTAAGTCATTTAGATATGATACAATCAATATAGATGATATGATAGCTAGTGACCCAGTAACCATTTACAACTATTTGATGGATCTTAAAGCTCAGGGTATTGACAATATCCGTATTGAGCTTACAGCAGACCATCCAAATATTAATATACTTAGAGACAAGTTTAGAAACGACGGCTCGATTAAATTCAAATGTGATTTCAAGAATGATATCATAAGACAACAAGCCAACGAAGTCTCAGAAAAATTTAAAGAGTATGACTATATTACTGATAAGAATCTATCAGAGTATGAGATACTCACTAGATACATCAATAATAATAAAGGTTATACTTTTATAACTACAGACCAATTGATCGATTTGTTAAAAGAGTAAAGTGAGGTAGGATTAATGGCTAGAGGTAATGAATTGAATAATAAATTCATGATTGAATGGCCTAATCTAGTTATATACGTTAGGTATGTATTCCAAACGCTATACAGACAAGACAATCGAGAAATCTTAGCTACGTTGTTAAAGCTTATGAATAAGATGGATCCTGAAAAGGTTTATGATATCAAGACTCAAGAAAAGCATATTCACGTATTTAAGTTTCTCAAGGCATTATTAGAAAGACGAATTAATGGTAATAAGGATAAAGATCTTCTCATCGAAGTGTGTTCCGAGGGTCTAATCAAGAAACACTTACCATTAAATCAAATAGATAACCCATTGAATAGTAGTGACTTTGCAGTTATAGAGCAACGCATCTATTCTGACTATGAAAACTATTCAGTTATCACATACATGGCACAAGCCCATGATAAATTCATTGAGTTGACTACAGCTGGTAGCCAACTAGAACGTGAAGCAGTATTAAAAGATATGCGTTTTAGATTACGTGATATCGGTACTACTTTACGTCAAACTGCTAATACAGCAACAGGGTCAGAGACATTCTCATTGACAGATTCTGATGTATTCATTAGAACTATGAGCAATGTATATGACCGCTTACATAACCCATCTACTAAGCTTAAGACTGGTATGCAAGCATTTAATAATATCATCTCTGGTGGTTTCGAGAATGGACGTATCTATCTATTATTCGGTCTACCAGGTGAGGGTAAATCAATGACAATGCTTAACTTAGCATTGCAATTGAAGAAGTTCAATAGGGATTATAAACCTAAAGACCCAGCTAAAAGACCATGTATCGTATATCTTACAATGGAAAACTCTCTTGAAGAAACCATTGAACGTGCACATGGTATCCTAGTAGCTAAAGACTTCGATAGAAAACTATCATTAGAAGAATTGACAGCACAATTCAAGAATAATGGTTTTGCTGTAACTGATGATGACCCTATCGATATCGTTATTAAGTATATCCCAGCTAATACTGTAGATACAGACTATGTATATGCATTGTATGATGAGCTAGCGGATAGTAATAAAGAAGTCATCTGTATGGTACAAGACTATATCAAACGTATCAAATGTAGAGACTTCGAAGTATTGGGTAAAGACCCATACATGGCATTAGGTTCTGTAGTAGACGAATTTAAACAGTTTGCTATAGACAAAGATATCCCAGTGATAACTGCATCACAGTTAAACCGTGAAGCAGCTAAAGCTATCGATGAGGGACGTAAGATTAGTCGTAATAACTTGGTAGAATGTGTCGGTCGTAATAATATCGGTGAGTCTATCAAGATTCTAGAAAATATCGATAGTGGTATTATCATTATTCCTGAGAGAGATGCTGCTGATAATCCATATATGGGCTTCTCTCTTATTAAGAGTCGTTATGGTACTAATGCACCTAAGAGATTCTATCATCCATTCAATCCAGAGAAACCAGTAGAGTTAATCTGTGATGAGGGATGTACAAATCCAGTACATAGATTGACTATGACTGATTTATCATTAGCCGCACAAAATGCTGATTCTGTAAGAACTACTAAACCAGAAGAAGTTAAGAGTGCTGAAAGTGAATTACGTTCTACTGACCCTAAGATTCCTGTTAAAGAAGAACCAAAAGAGGAACCTAAAGAGTTAGATAAAGAACAAGCTAGATTAGAACGTCAAAAGAAAAAGATGACACCAGAATATTCTGGTACATTACCTAGTGGAACTAAAGCTATTGCACGTGGAGTTAATCCATTTGCTATAGCTAAACTAGAAATGACAGTTGACAAGTTCAATCAAGATAAGATTAATGGATTCAAGAAGTCTGAGTATACTGATCGTTCATTAGATATGATTAAGTATAACTTAGAGATTCCTATAAATGCTGTAGAGACTATGCTTTGTCCATATATCCCACCAGAAGAATTTGATGAGATGGTATATGTACGTAAGGGTAGAGCTAATGAGGCTTTAGATAAAGCTCAAGCTAAAGAATATTTGAATCTTATTAAGAAATGGGCACCACGTCAAGGTGAGTTTAAAGCTCCATCCATGTTTGTGGCGTTACCAAATCAAAGTCTATTATCTGTAGGGTACTTTGCTGAGCAACACGGTATGAAAGATAAAATCAAACCGATGTTTAGAAGTGCAGAACCAATCCCTATGTTTATAGAAGAACCTGTTTATGTGGCAGAATAAAACACAGAAGAGTACAGTGTACTCTTCCGTGGTTGATATTATTTGATTCCATGTGAATAGTTATAAGAATCTATATACTGCTTATTAGAAGAATACACATACTCAAGTAGTTTGAGTAGTTCTTTCTTTGGTATTAGGTATATAGATTGTCTATTAAAGTCTTTGATACTATATAGACCATTGATAGCTAAGATAATGTAATGAAATTCACCATTACCATATACATCATTAGCTAAGAGCTTTGGTTTATACTTGTATTTACGAAACTCTTCTGCAGTTAAGTTAATCTTGTATGCTTCTTTCTTGAAATCATCAAGATAATCTGTAGTAATCAAGTTTCTGAATGGGATTTCTAATGATCCCAATGTAGATGACTTCATATAGTATGAGTAGGCATGAAAGTCTGAGTTATTTACAGGCTTCATGGTAATAAATTCTTGAATACTACTTATCTCTGTAAGCATCGTAATCCCTCCCTATAACAATTGGTTTGGTGATATCACCACTAGGAAAACCGATTATAAATCTAGTCCCTGGAGGGATAAACTTATATGGATATTGTCTAGCAACTTCTTTAGGCATTTCCACTAAAATATTAGACCCAACCTGAATCTTACCACCTTGTATAGGTTCTTTATTGATAAGATTTGTAGGTTGTACGTTTATAGATTGCTTTGTGTTAGACTTAAGATTCATAGGATTCAGTGAAGGTAAATAGAAGGTTTGGAATCCTGGCTTATATTTATCACAAGGTGATGTTAAGATGCCGATTTCGGTGTGTTGGAAGTCGGTATTAGTATTATATTCATTCATATCGTAAATCCTCCTGATTACAATAGTGTTTCAGAGGTAGAAAGGTACTCTTTATGGGAAGCATGTTTATTAGTATTCCATCTTTTCCAACGTATACGAGACAAGAGTTTGAAAAGGATGTATTCTATACCTGTGGATTAGTATACAATCCTGCTAAGTCTCTACAAATCATGTTTGAAACAGATGCTGGACAGTTAATTCCTGTATTTATTAAGGGTAGACCGTTATGCTTTGAGCAAGATGCTCCAGCATTAACGTTACAGAACCCAGTCATCTATGATCCATTGAATAATGTCGCTATTATGAAGACACTATTTGATATGTATCTAGATTTGATTCAAGAATACCCAACTGTAGTTACTTATGCTAAAGTCAACCCTAAGAAGAGAGATATTAAGGGTCAAGTTCAAATTGTATTAGATGATGGGCGCATCTATTCTTCAGGAATCTATTACAATGATAGTCTTAAGTATATGGATTGTATAAACTACTTATGTGGGTATGATAATTCCAATTTAAAAGAAATAGACTTCACTCAAGCTGAAATGGAAGCTATAAAAGAGAGAAGTAGAGCTAAGAGAGGTAGCAAATGAAGACCTTAGAAAGACAGCAAAAGATAAATGCTTACTTGATGTATATTACAGTAGGCATATTACTGGTTATAGCAGGCTTATCTATAGCTGGTGCAGCATTCGGTATATTTAGAACACACCCTAGTGATAGAACGGCTCATGTAAGACCTATATTACCAGAGCATATGCCAGAAGTTGGAGGTCAAGTAGCGGTAACTTATGAGAACCCAACAAGTGATGCAATTAATGAAATGATAGCTCAAGGTTATATAGTAGAAGCTATTGTCAGTGATTCTCTTGAAGACCAAGCTATCGTTGTTTATAGAAGAGTGAGGTAAAAACAATGAAAAAATATGTGCTTTTGATAATGGTTATGATTTCCCTAGTTTTGACCACTGGTTGTATTTTTGATTCTACTCATGATGCTGCAGTTAATCGTAATACTAGAGCATTAGAGGGTCTAAACCCAGCAATCAATGATACAGTGGTTGTAAGTTATAGATACGACGAAGAAGTTAATCATGGTATTGCTGATATGAAAGAGCGTGGTTATAAAGCTAAAGGTGTTACTGTACGTAACTATGATCTTAGCGGGAAGACTGTGGTTGTGTATACCAGAGTAAACTAGCAAGAAAGGATTAAAATAATATGGGTAAGAAGACATTTATCGGATTACTAATAGCTATCGTACTGGTAGCTATTGGATCCTATGTGTATTACTATACTGATTTTGGTAGACAGGAGACATCTGATCAAAAGTTTAATGTAGCTCTTGAGCAGAATGTACAATCTCTCAAAGAATATACACCGGCTGTTGGTGATACTAAGTCTATGCTTTATAAGACTAAGTATGCTTCATATGGTATTGACAATATGACAGCTCGTGGTTACCAATTACTTACAGTATATACGGATGATCGTCATTATGAAACCTTTGTAGTATTCAAGAGGGTGAGATAATGAAATTCCAACTAAATCCAGGACAGCAGGCAGTCGTTGACGCTGCTGTCGACTGGTACAATAATAGTTCCGAATTAGTATTTCAGTATACTGGTGCCGCTGGTACTGGTAAGACTGTGGTACTATTCGAGATTATTAACCGTTTGGGTCTATCTATAGATGAGTTACTTCCTATGAGCTTTACTGGTACAGCTGCTATAGTTATGCGTAATAGAGGATTATTTACAGCTAAGACTATACATGCATCTATATATGAACCTGTAGAGCAAATCCAATATGATGGATTAGGAAGACCTATTATGGACCCATACTTTAACAAGCCTAAAGTCACAACTAAGTTTGTTAAAAGAGAATTCCTAGAGGGTGTTAAGCTTATTTTAATTGATGAAGCATCTATGACACCTAGATCTGTGGTTAAAGACATTGAATCTTTCGGTATTAAGATTATAGCCTGTGGTGATTTGAATCAGTTACCTCCTGTAGCTGATGACCCAGGTTATCTAGTAGATGGCAAGGTTCATTTTTTAACAGATATCATGCGTCAAGGAGAGAACTCTGGTATTATCTATCTAGCAGATAGAGCTATCAAAGGTCTTCCTATACATTATGGGACTTATAATAATGCTGTAGTTATCGATGAGGATATGCTTACTGATGACTTCTTAATACAGTCTCCTATAATATTGACATGTAAGAATGCTACAAGAGAGACAATCAATAGTTATCTACGGGACTTACGTGGTGTAAAGTCTAAGTTACCTATGCATGGTGAACCAGTTATCTGTAGAAAGAATAACTGGAGTATAGAATGTGATGGTATTAACTTAGTTAATGGTCTACGTGGTACAGTAGAGAACTTCCCAGATGTATCTTCTCGTGGTAGTGAACGTAATATCTTTAAGATAGACTTTAGGCAGGGCAGACTACTATTCAGAGATGTCAAGTGTGACTATGAATACTTCAATGCAGACTATGATGATAAGAATAGACTACGTAATAGCCCTTACTCTCCAGGGAATAAGATTGAATTAGCATATGCTATTACAACCCATCTCTCCCAAGGCTCTCAGTATTACTCTGGGATATTCATCGAAGAGTGGTTACGTAAGGATGTAATGCCTAATCTGATATATACTGGTATAACCAGGTTCTCTGATTATATGATATACGTAAAACGCAAACCTAAGTTCTACTAGAATTATATATTATAGATATGGAAGGAGGCGTATACTATGCCATATAATAATAATATTAAAGGGGTCAGCGACAAGCCGATCCGATCCATGTTCGTTAAAATTGAGGACGAACCAAAAGAGAAAGAGTATATTGATCCACAGGATAGAAAGTATACTCTATTTATTTACTTTATTGAGGGTTATGATCAAGAGAAGACATTTGAGTTCATTACAGGTCAAGATGTAGTACGTGAGTATGTAATTGCAAACGTAGATATCATTGACTTTGAAGAATCTCTCATCTCTAACTGGTCTATTAAACCTGAAGACCCAGTTAATGGGTTTAGATCGTTGAAAGATTTCATCTTATATCTAGAAGACTTAGGTGATGAAGATGGAAACTATATCTACAACGATGGATTTAGATTAGGTGACTACTTGGATAGTCTACATGAGATCCAAAATATGAGTGAGACTGAACGACAAAATTACGAGAATGCAGTTCATCTATCTCAACCAGGGTCTAGACTACTTCAAGCAGTTACGTCTTTGAATGAAGGGGAAGAAATCTAATATGTATAATCCTAATATCGAGGTAGACCCTAAGTATAATATCACTGCTAATAGTGAAGCATACAAGATGGGTCAAGCAAGAGCTGAAGAGCACTTAGCTATATTCAGACAAAACAATCAACCTATAATGGTTCCAAGCTTTACAACTGAACCAACTAGCGAAGCAGAAATCTATTTCCGTCGAGGCTATGAGGATAAGTTTAAAGAAGTTACAGGTCTAACTAATCAAGTATTAACTGGTACTAAACCATTTGATGCTAGATTAGCTAAAGGCAAAAAGGGTGGTAAGAAGCGTAAGAATTGTATTGATAGAGAGATCAATAACAATAAACAAAACAAAAACTTCTTACTATATTATGGCGATAAAGCCATTAAAGAATACACAAGATTAGCTAAGCAAATCATCAATGACTTTGCTCATGCTAATATTGATTGTAATATGTACGTAGAAGTATTCACAAATGAACGCTTTATAGATTCTCTATTACAAGCTGCTCATTTACAGGCATATCACTACGGTAGAGTCGTACAATATGCTGAGACATTCAAGCATAAATGTATGGAAACAGGTGAGGAGTTCAACTACTATGATGATGGTTTCTTGAATTACTATAGAGCTTTAGCACGAATTAACCAATTAGTGTATGAAGCATTAGTACCATTCAGAGACTATCTCAAGCAAGGAGTATTCCAACCGGAAATCTTGAATAGAATGCAAGAGCAAATCTATCAAGAACGGTTGGGTCTACATGCAAGAGACCCTTACGAAAAAATGCGAGTTTAATGATAATGATTACACTCTCTCCCATCATTTCTCTAAGAGAATGAAAGAGAGAGTGAATATCAAATCTAAAAAGAAACAGTTATCGTTTCTTAGACGAGCATTCGAACGTGGTGTTACAGTAGAGGAGACGAAAGGCAATTCTCTACTATATCATCACCTAAAACGGGTTGTTAGGTACAACCCAGGCTGTAAAAGTGCCATCTATAACAGGTATATAATTGTCTCAACTGAGGACAATATGGGCGTAACTGTCTTGATTCTGCCGGATTGGATTCAAGACATTGTCGATCACTTTATAAAGACTCTTAAGAGAAAAGGAGAATATACTAGTTATGGAAAAAACTGCAGTTAAACTAGTACGAGACAAACGAAAAGCTGTCAATAGTAATCATGATACTCCTGTCAGCGGTATGCTTGTCTATGGTGATAATAATCACAAATATAACTTAGGATTCGTTCCAACTATTTGGGACGATAACAATGAGGTGCTTATTGTAGCACATCAAAATTCCGATCCATTAACTGATACTTACCGTGAGCCATTCCAGCTTACAGTAGTACCTTATGAAATGATTCAATATCTTCATATCAATATGGATTTACAAAATGCTAGAGCTATAATGAAAGAGTTTGGTTTTGAAGATAAGATTATTAATCTCTTCTTGAATGAACAAGCTCCTACGACTGATATGTATGCATTCGGTGCAGTACGTAAAGGTGAGCTCGATGAAATCTACAAACTCAAAGAGGAACAAGAACGCCAAGCAGAAGCTGCTCTTATGCGTTTACGTAATGAACAACGTTCTCGTGGTATCGGTGTTCCTACTTATGATTTGGCTAATAATCCAAAAGACGTTCCAATGGCTGGCCCTCAAACAGCACCTAGTGCTCCAGTAGAGGATACAACTAGTGATAACGTTCCTGTAGTTCAATACAGATTGGATGATCCTCTATATGACCCTACAGCAGTACGCCGTGTAACTCGTAGTATTGATGATTCCTATCCATACCCTACACCAAACGTACCTGATTTGAAATACTTAGGCGTTCATGTAGATGAAACTAATACTGGTACAATCTTACCTGTAACACCAGCTCCTACTCCAGCACCTGTTACTCCACCTGTGAGTCCAACACCTGGTCATGGAACTAGTGGTACAGCAACTCCTGTAGCTCCTACACCTACTACTCCAAGCAGCAGTGGTACAGGTTCTACAGCTACACCAGTAACTCCTGGTAGCACTTCTGGCTCTGGTACAACTACTGTAACACCAGCACCAGCTACACCAGGCGGTACTACTCCTACACCATCCCATGGTGCTGGTAGTGGCACAACTCCTGTAGCTCCTGCTATTGGTACAACAGTTCCTGTTACACCTGGTTCTGGTACAACCCCTGTAACTCCAGCACCAGCTACACCAGGTAGCACTACACCTACTACAGGTACAGGTTCTAGTCCAGCAACTCCTGGTAGCACTTCTGGTTCTGGTAGCACAGGTACAACCCCTGTAGCTCCAACACCTACTACTCCAGTTGCTACACCAACAACACCAGCTGGTTCTACTACTAGTCCAGCAACTCCTGTAAGCCCTACTCCAGCGGCTCCTACAACAGGAACTACTACTCCAACACCTGCAGCTCCTGCTCCAAGTGTTCCAGTAACTCCGGCACCTACACCAGTTAATGGTTTAAGTGCTAATGGTGCTATTGACTTATTCTCCAAATTGAATAAGATCATTAGTGATAAATTAGCTGGTCAAGCTATTGCAGCCAGCGAATTCGATACTATTACCCCTGAATATACAACTACAGCAAGCGATCAAATCTCCAAACACGACTTCAATACGTCATTAGGAGCTTTGAGCACAACTCTTGCTAATATTCATGGTGGTACAGCACCAGCTATTGCAGTAGCTGAAGATGCTAACCCAGTTGAATCTACAGTAGTAGATAATTTGATCGCTACAGTTAAAGCGATGGTATTATAAGATACCACTATTGTAAAATAATTTAGATTTGTAAATTTTAAAATCAATGAAACAAATCTATAATTATATACTATATCTGTGTATAGGGAAATTCCCTATACACGGTATGGTACTCATACATTTATTATTCTAACCATTTTGATTATAGGAGGAAACTAATATGTATAATCAAAACCCTAACTATGGCTTTGCCAACCCAACTTTTAATGCTGCACAGTCCCCTGTAGGTAACTACGCACCAATCACACCTACAGACCCAATGACACAGGCTGATCGTGAGTTGTTAAAACCACAACAAAAAGCATCTTTCTCTTTGGAAATTCCACCAGAAAAAGAAGCTTGGGCTAAATGTCCACATAAAGACCACACTGGTTTCTTGACTGTGGCCGACGGTCAAGGTTGGGTACGATGCACGCAATGTGGTGAACGTATTCCTACAACACCATATTCTGATGAAGAAGTTCAAAACGCAGTACGCACTATGCGTCACATTTGGCAACAAATCAAATTGTTCAGCATTACATTACCAGCTGAAATCAATACTGAATTCATGATGTCTTTGCCAATCGCTGAAAAATCTTTGGACTTGTATCATTTGGCATTCAAAAACTTCACAGATGTATCTCAATCTGTAATGCGTGCACAAACTGTACAACAACCAACTCAAGCTGTTCGTCCAGATGCTTTCACTAGCTTCGACAATATCTTGAATGGTAATGTACAACCAGCATATGCTAACCCTTGGGGTGCACAAGCTAACCCTAACTTCTACAACATGGCAGCCAACAATGGCGGTTACTTCAATGCACAAACTGTAAATGGACAAATGCCTGTACAACCAATGTCTCAACAACAATTTGGTCAACCAGTACCTAACCAAGCACCATTCGGTTACAATGCACAACCACCTATGCAAGGTATGCCTAACCAAGGTCAAATGATGGGCGGTCAAGCTTTCAACCCACAAGCTCAAATGCAACAAGCTCCTGTATCCCCAGTACAACAATTGCAAAACCAACAAGCAGTAGCTACAAATGCTAACCCATTCAACGCTAATGCATCTGTTGCAGCAACTGTTCCTGGTCCTGCAGTAGCAGCTCCACAAAAAGAAACAATCACTACTGATACAATCAGTCTTGGTTAATTTAAAATAAAGACAACCCCATAGGAGTATATCTCCTATGGGGACTCTTTTATTTTTATCAAGGTGATTAACTATGGCTAATAATTGTTACCAAAACGTAGCGTTCTATTCTCCTATCAAAGAGGAGATAGAGCAACTTAGAGATGCTTTGATATCTCTTTATAATGATAAGAAATACTGGTTACCATATACTCTTAAAGAATTAGGATTATGGGAAACAGAAGAAGAATATGCTAAACTAGCAGACCATTGTGAATATGGAACTACATTACGTGGCGAAATGACATGGCCACCTGGTGAGTCAGAAATCTGGTCTGCTACTTTACCTGATGGTACTCTTGTATGGTATTTCCAAACTGAGTACGACTGTAAGTGGACTTATATTACTACAGGATTCAATATGCTAATAGATGCTATTGTTCCTAATAGTAGTATTAAGTTTGTCTTCTATGCTGAAGAACCTGGTTGTTGTATTTATGATAGTAATGATAAAGATCATATTATCTTTGATGATACAGTAAGCATAGATCTAAACTGGTATACTGAGGGCGAAGAGAAAAAACAATACCATAGTCTATATGACAATATGTTTTACCCTCAAGAGTATAAAGACGTACCTAAATATTTGAATGATGTCATTAGAGACGAGTTCGGTATTAAGGATAAGCCATTTGTGCCATCCATGTTTTGTGGCCCAAATGAAAGTCTAGAAGATAGCTTTATAAGCTATATTGAAGACGAGCTTGGGGGTACCATTGAGTGGTGTAATATACAACCTTTCAGGTATGTAGACTAATCCAGAAAGCCCCAATATTGGGGCTTTTACAATATGTATTTTTTAAATGTAGATCAACAGTTAAGTGAGAGGTGATAAATCAATGGCCAAAATTACTAAAGAAATGCAAGACAATATCGCCAATTATGGTGATGACTTTTTGACTCTTACTCCAACTGAAGGCGTACGACAAAATATTGGTACTTACCTAGGTTATTCTGGTAACCGAGGTTTTATTAATATGATTCGAGAGATCTTCCAGAACTCAGCCGATGAGCTGATGAAGAAAGATTCTCCATGTGATGAGATTTGGGTATACTATGATGAGAGAAATCACGAAGTTACCATACAAGATAACGGTCGTGGTATTCCATTTGATATCATGGTTACTGCATTTACTAGTCAGAATACGTCAACCAACTATGAAAAGAAACCAGGAGCATTCTCATCTGGTCGACATGGTTTAGGTTCCAAAGCTACGAGTGCATGTAGTGAGCACTTTGTGGTTAAATCTTATCGTCTAGGTAAAGGGCAAGAGATGTCTTTATACTTAGGTGACCCTGAAACTGCTAAGGTTAAGTCTATCCCCAATAAGGATAACTACCAAGGTACAATCATTACATTTAACCCAATTCATACTATGCCAACTAAGAAGCAAGGATATCATGGATACCAAGCTGGTAAAGTTATTATGGGTGAAATCACTACAACTTGGAAAGATGTATTAGACTTATTAGAAAGTCTAATACCTTTATTGGATATCGGTGCCAAGGTTAATTTCTATGGTACTGATGCTAATGGTAAGCAACACAACGTTCGTATTGTGAATGATAAAGGTATTGCTGGTATCTTAGATACATTAGCACCAAAACCTATGATTGCTCCAATCCATATCTCCAAGCTTAAAGAAGATGGACAGATGAAAGCTGATATCTTATTTACTTTCGATAGTAGTAAACCTGATGATATCTTTGCAGGTTATGCAAACTTCTGTCCTACACCTAGCGGAACTCACATTAAGGGTTTCGTTGAAGGGCTTACCAAATTCTTTAGAGACTATATGAATAAATACTTCCTAGGGAAGAATTCAAAACTAAAGATTACAAATGCCGATATTCTCAGTGGACTATGCTGTGTAAACTCTGTATATCACTTATATCCAGAATTTACAGGACAAGCAAAGGAAATCATTTCTAATGAAGACCTAGTTCCTTTTGTTAAAGATATCACGATAGAAGGTTTAGACCAATGGGCTAAGACCTCTTCGTCGGATCTACAAAAACTTTGTAAATACTTTAAAGAAGTAGCAGAACTTCGTACGAAAAATGAAGCAGGACGTGTCCGTATTCAAGTTAAGAATGCTTCAGCTATTACTGGTCTTCCGGCTAAGTTTGTAAGACCTAAAAGTAAGAAGCATAACGAACTATTCATCGTGGAAGGCGACTCTGCTGCTGGTAATGCTCGTAATAGACGTGACAATGACTCTCAAGGTATCTTCCCTATTCGTGGTAAAATTATTAGTGCTTTGACCAAGAAAAGAGAAGACGTACTTAAGAATGAAGAAGTTGCAGCTATTATATCTATTATTGGTGCAGGTTATGGTAAGAACTTTGATATCAATAAATGTAATTGGGAACGTGTAGTAATCTGTACAGATGCTGACCCAGATGGTGCTCATATCCGTACATTGCTATTATCGTTCTTCTTATTGTACATGGAACCATTGGTATTAGATGGTCGTGTATATGCATCTGTACCACCTTTATATGGTGGACGTATTGATGGTAAGAACTTTAAGTACTTTACTGATCGTACAGAATACAATGCATACTTGCAAAAGCAATTCTCAAAGAACCATAAAGTAACCTTACCAGGTAAGGTGAACTTTACCAATAATCAATTAATCAAGCTATTGAATTCTACAGAGTTCTATATTGAACGTTTAGAATCTGCAGCGAATTCATTCGCCATCAACCCGTACTTATTAGAAGAAATTTTGTTATATGTAGGTAAAGGATTATCATTCAGTCAATTCAAATCTAAGATTACTAAGAATCATAAGTATTTGGAATGTAAGAATGAAAAAGGTGGCTGGACCATCTCTGGTTTATATGAAGATAATAAGTATCAGACTATCTTTATCAATGACCGCTTGTTGAGTTTCTTCGATGCGATTCATTATAAACTAGTAACTGATATCATCAATTCTCAACCTAGCCATTATGTGGTAGATGGTGAGACTATGTCCTTATATGGCTTATTGAATAAGTTTAAAGAACTAGCTCCAAAGAATATCACACGATTCAAAGGTCTAGGTGAAATGAATGAAGACCAGTTGTATGATACAGTAATCGGCAAAGACAAAGAAAGGGTTCTCGAACAATACACAGTGGAAGATATCAAGTATGAAATAGCTAAGATTCGTGAAATTGAATCCAATAAGATGGATCTTATCGAAGGCTTAGATATCTCCAATTACATTTTCTAGGAGAGAACTGCCATGATCATATACTATGCAGATACACAGGATGGGCGGTTAGCTGCCCATCTGATACTTCAAAACCCAGAAAAGGTTTTGATAGATGACGAAAAAAGAGAAGATCCTGAATATTGCTTATTAAACGATATTCAGGATGCTAGGGATATCAAGCTTCTACCATATACATTTAAACCTAATGCTGCTATACTAGACAGAGTTAATGAAAACGAAGCTGTAGTATGTATTGGTATAGGGTTTAATGTAAAAGATGAAGTGTCTTTAAAACGGTTTAAAGTACTAGTTGAGAAGTCTAGACGAGTTATTTGGATAGACTATCTTCCTAATGCTAAAAAGTTAATGGATAAGTACAAAGAAGATATAGACTTCTACTATTATGAGTATGAGTGCTTATCTAGTATTGTATGGTATATCATTATGGGTAAGAATGAAAGCATTCCACTCATTAATGGCATTAACCAATACATTCATAAACCTATTCCTGATATCAAAGCTATTTATCAGAAGATGTACATAGCTACCTTATTCAGTGACCCTCAAGACGTTGTATGGGACAATCTCATGAACGAAACTGATAGTGAAGCTGAGTATCGATATAAAACTATTGCATATGCTTATGATTATATGAAACAACGACTACAGATTGATATTGATCGTGGTGTATACTATTCATACATAGGAGACCTTAAAGTAAGATGTATGAGTATCCAAGATGCTGAGTATATTCCATCATCTTTATATCATAAATCTTTAGTTACCATAAACTGGATATATGATGGTGATAGCTATCTATATAAAGTTTATGCTGATTTTGATGATTTTAATTGCGGAGAATTTGCAGCTAAGTATAACGGCGTTGGAATGAAACACTATGGGGTGTTCAGATCGGATGACTTATTGCTATACCCGCATAGATCTCGGAGGAACTGATGGCGAGAAAATTCCACTTAGTGTCCACAGCACCTGAGGGCACATTACTACCAAAACGTTCAACTAAACATTCCGCTGGTTATGACTTCTTCTCTCCTGTAGATGCAGAAATCATGCCAGGTGCAACTCTTAATATCCGTACAGATATCAAAGTTGAAATGAATGAAGATGAAGTACTATTCATTGCTCCACGTAGCAGTTATGGATATAAATATCAAATGTCTTTAGTAAATACTTTAAGTATCATCGACGCAGATTTCTACAACAATGAAACCAATGAAGGTAATATCAGTATCAAGATTAAAAACAATGGTACTGAGCCTATGTACTTGGTTAAAGATGAAGCATTTGCTCAAGGTATCTTTGTTAAGTATTTGACTACAGACGATGATGATGTAACTGAAGTACGTACTGGTGGTATCGGTAGCACTACTAAGAATTAATTGAAAGGTAAAGAAAATGAGAAACAATAATAAACCAAACAATCGCAAACCTGCAGCACAAAAAACTAAACTATTCGAAATCACTCTTCCTGTAACTTACAGTGGTAAGCTATCAGATGAAGTAACTGATTGGTTGGTTAATGTATTAGAGTCTGGTGAAATCTTTGATATGGTCGAAGTGAATGTATTCGGTAAACGTAATGTATTCACTCAAAACAAAGAAGCTTTAGGTTCTGTAATCGTTGGTTCTGTTAAAGAATCTGGATTCAAAGATAATATGCTAAGTATTACTATCTTAACTGGTGAACGTAACTATGAAATCATTAAGAATATGAAACAAGTAGATGCTTTCGTATTCGTACGTCCTAATAACAAAGGTAGTTACAAAATCACTAAGATTAACATTAACGAAATCCAATAATAGTCTATATGAAAAAGCCACTATGGTAAATTAAGACCATAGTGGCTTCCTATTCATATCCCAATATGTCAAACTGGGAAACTAAAAATTTACCAAACGAAAAACATACATATAGACTGGAGGGATATACTTGGCACAAGATATTAAAGTAAATACGCTAGATAAATTTAAAGATGATCTGCAGTTATACGCTATCTATATAGCCAAACACAGATCTGTACCTGACTTCCGGGATGGTCTTAAAGATGTACAACGTAAGATTCTATATTCGATGTATGCAGACTTCCCACAAAACTCAAATAGAACTTTTAAATCTGCAGGTGTCGTAGGTGAGGTAATGAAATCATATCATCCTCATGGTGACAGTGCAATTTATCAATCTATTAAACCAATGGTTAACTGGTTTGAATGTAATGTACCGTTAATCAGAAAGCAAGGTAACTTTGGTAACTTCCAAGGTGACGGACCAGCTGCTGCTCGTTATACAGAAGTGGCATTAGCTGACTTTGCTAAAGAAGCTTTATTAGATGAATTGGATGGTGTTAACGGTTCTCCTAATATCGTTGACTGGAGTCCGACATTTGATAATAGTAAAGTGGAACCAGACTTCCTACCAGCTAAAGTTCCATTGTTATTAATCAATGGTATCTTCGGTATTGCTGTAGGCTTTAGACCTGAAGTTCCACCACATAACTTAGGTGAGGTTATTGATGCTACGATTAAGCTATTAGATAATCCTAATGCACGTATTACATTGATTCCTGACCATAATATGCCATGTGATATTATCGAAACCGATTTCAAGAAGATTGGTGATAATGGCTTTGGTTCTTATCGTGTACGTGGTCATATTGATATTGGTACTTATGATAAGAAGCCTGCATTATTCATTCATAGTGTACCTAACTCAGTATACTTGGGCACTATAACTGATAATATCGATACGTTAGTATCTGAGGGTAAACTACCACAGATTATCAATAGTTTAGAAAACCATACACCAACTAGGTTAGAGCATATCTTGGTATTGAAACCAGGTTCTGACCCTAACTTTGTTAGAGATACTTTGTTTGCTAATACTAGTTTGGAATGCTCTTATCGTGTAAACTTCCAAGTACAGTTTAATGGTAATATCCATAAGCTTAATTATAAGCAATACTTACAAGAGTTCTTACAATTCAGAAAGATTACTAAGCTACGTTTGTACTATAATCTTCTTCAAAGAGCTAAGACTAAGTTCCATGAACGTGAAGCATACATTACTCTATTGAAGTCTGGTGAGATTGATAAGATTATCAATATGATCAAGAAACGTAAAGACCGTGAAGATCAACCTATCATTGATTATCTTGTAACTAAGTTTAAGATTACTCCATTGCAAGCTAAGACAATCATCAATACACAAATCAAGAACCTATCTATGGGTAACTTGAATAGATATATTGAAGAGGCTAAAGAGCTTAAAGCTAAGATGGATGAATGCTTAACTAAGATTCATAGCGAAGAAGCTCTCAATGAAGAGATTCGTAATGAGCTACTATATTTCAAGAAGAAGTATGGTGTTCCTAGACGTTGTCGTGTAATCTCTAAAGACGATATCAATAATATCCCTGAGGGTAAGTTCAATATCGTTGTATCTGAATCTAATAAGATTAAGAAATATGGCGTAAATGAACCATTGAATCTTAACCGTGGTGAACCATGTTCTGCATTTATCTTGAATGCTGATAATAGAGATAATCTATTGATGTTTGATGGATTCGGTAGAGTATTTAGTATGCCTGTACATAAGATTCCATTAACAGGTAAAGGACAAAACGGTACTGATGCATTATCTTTGAATAAGAAGATGACATCTATCGTTACTAATATCATTAGTGAATCTAAAGTGAAAGAGTTAGCTAAGTCTAAAGCTTATACTATGGTAGTATTGACTCAAGCTGGTTATATCAAACGTCTTGAATTAGACGACTTCTGTTCAGTAGCATCTGGTGGTCTTATCTATAGTAAGCTAGAGAATGGTGATAAAGTACAATCCATTCTTATCACTCAAAATGGTGATAACCAAATCATTACTTACTCTGATAAGAAAGCCTTACGATTCAAAGCTGATGATATTCCAGTATTGAAACGTGCTACTCGAGGCGTTAAGGCTATGAATACTAACGATCATGTCGATGGTATGTCTGTAGTCTTTGGTGGATGTACTAATGCTATCATTACAACCCATAATGGTTATATCAATAAGATTGATATTAGTGCATTACCTATGTCTTCTAGAGCAAGAGCTGGTAATAATGTAATCAAGCTTGGTCGTGGTGATGCAATCAGAGACATCTTAATCGTAAGAGATACAGATGTAGTTATGATTGAATCGGCTACAGGTAAAGAAGATGTGGCAGTACGTGACATCCCATTAGGCTCTTCTATCTCCAAAGGTAATAGAGTCCCTAATCTTATCCGTGTAGTAAAAAGAATCTAATTGTTTTATAGGATGGGAGTAATATCCCATCCTATAATTTTTTATCGAGGTGATAAAAATGAAACAGAAGAAAGTTATCAAAATACTAGATGATCTTGGTATCATTACAGTTACAGAAGATTCTACATATAATGATAAGCAAGAAGGTATATATGCTGATATTGAGATATTGGGTATAGAGTATCTTCTAAGTCTAGACTTTGATGATCTATCTAATCTAACTAGTGTAAAATTAGCACCTAAAGCAGGCTCTCTAGTACCATCTTTTATAACCGCAACCGACAGCTCTAGTAGGGTTATTAGTACTAGATCATTTAGAATCTTTCTATCCAAAGTATACAGCACTCTTATAAAGCATAAGATCAAGATGCTTAATGATAAGGAAAATAGATTCTATAAACTATTCAATCAAAGAATCTACACTTTATATATTGGTAGTGATGGTACTGAACTAAACTGGGAAGCTAGAGCTAAGAAAGGTGATTATATCATATATGCTGACCAAGTTGGATATGGTCAGCTTCTATATAAACTATATGATATACCAAAACCTAATTCAGGTAACTGTATGGGTCAACTACTAGGTTCTTATGCATATCTTGACGATCTTCTAGATCTTATAGACGAGGATGGTAAAAATGAAGCAGAATAAAGTAATTGATAGCTTGTCTATATGTGGTCTATTACGTCCAGATGACAAAAAAGAGCTAATGGATAATGTAAAAAGAGAAATTGGCATAGGCGTTTACATTAGTGGTATATCATACGCTCTTATATTAAACTTTGATAGTGAGAAGAATCTAACAAAAGTAAAACTAACACCAGAGTTAGATAGAGATATGCCATCGTTTACTACTCATACTATGGGTGGAGATGGTATATACCCAATAAGAACCAAAGTATTCAATCATTTTTTAGCTAGTGTACATGATATAGTACTGAAGCATACTCTATCTCTAAATACTGATGAGAATAGACGATATACTTACTACTTTAAGAATAAAGAGTATACTCTATATATACATAATGATGGCTATGAGTTTGAGTGGGAGTCTATAAGTAGAGATAGTAAGTATCATATATCAGCACAGCAAGCTGGGTATGGTGAATACACTTATCAGCTATCGTTAAATAAAGACTTAGTGCCTAGATCATTTACTAGAATCCATGAGGGAACTTTTGTTGATTTAGACGATGTATTATTACATGTAAAGTATTTATACGATGAAGCTAAATCAGATACTAGTACTGGTGATACTAACTTCTTAGAAGAAACTTTAGATTGCTTAAACCGTCTTAAGATAGACACTAAAGATGTGGTATGTGTAGCCTATGGTGATGTATATATGTCTTGGGATGTATTTGCTAAGAATGCAGACTTTAGATATGATAGCGGTTTAGGTAATATGGAAGTATCAGATAAGATATTCATATACACTAGAGACTATATCATATATAGACATGAATATGATGGTGCAGAAGAATGGAGAGCTATAAGCACTCTAGAATCTGTAATCTCTAATAAATCACAAATACCTAACGATACAGAGTTAGATTTTAAAGTTGATTAAGACTTAAATACAGGTACTGGAAGTTCCAGTACCTGTTTATTTTTTCTCATCATACTCTCATTTAACCTAACACTAGTGTAATAGCAGTGACAGCTGTCTATTACAGTCTTATTTGGGTTAACGGTAACCAAATCAGATTGTGTACTTTCTTAAATACCGTAGATTATACAGGTGCCAGTATCTTAACAAACGGCCATGTTAGATACTCGTTGCAGTGTTTGCAGGTTTATTATTGTTTTCCTTGTTGCAATAATAGACAAAGTTTCCTCTTGATGGTTTAGGGTAGTCCATAACCTACCCTAATACCATTACTCCAATTTACGTGATACCGTGTGGTATAATAAACTCCTTACTTAAAATTAAACAGCTTTGCCCAGTATAGACATTGTCTATACTGGGTATTTGCCGTTTCGTAAAACTTAGTATTTTCAGTTGTATACTATAATGGTAATATCATGGTTATATTATATTTATATTGTATACAGAAAGGAAATATTATCATGAATAGAAATTTACATATCCACACAGGCATCGAATCCGTATCTTTGAATTATGATTACGAATACACATATCGCAATTTGGCTGAAGAGGCTGATCGTGATATCGCCCGCATGCGTGAATGGGGTGGCGAATTAAACGTTCAAATCGTTGCAAATATTCTAGGGATGTGGGATTTCCCAGAAAACCGTTTGGGTGAAAGAATAAACAGTGGATGGACAGTTGGCTACTTTAAAAAACGTATCAATGAAGCATTTGGTGCGTTACAATTTTGGGCAACCATCGCTCATAAGGATGTATCCGATATAGAATACATCAAAGACCGCTTCTTAACTCGTTTAGAAGACGTTCTAAACGATGCAGCTAGAATTAAAGAAGGCTGGTAAAAATAATAAGGCTAGAGGAATTTCCTCTAGCCCTAATCTATTTTATTTTTTTTTTATTCACGACGGGATATCTTTTTACCGCTTAAAGTCAATGGTGTTACATTACCGATATTGATTAAGTTAGTAGATAGATGTGCACCTAGCATATATACATTGAGTAAGTTCTTACTCATAGGATCACTAGGATCATCATGGATATCATCTTGAGAGATATAGCCCATAGTTGAGATGGTATTATACATTGCTTGTTTAGCTTCCATGGAATCTGCACGTGCTCTGGATAACTCTTTAATAGTAGCATCCATACCACTAACTACAAGAGATTCCATTTCCCTATCAGATGTAATACCGTTCTTATCATGAGAGATAAGCATACCAGTATTATTATCACGCATAGAGATATTAGTAGAGATAGCATTTTTCTTAGTTAAGAATTGCTTCATACGTTTTAAATGTAAGTATCCTACTAAAGCTTCATGAGAAGTTACTCCTCGACCATTTTCATCTTCATAGATATATGGCATAGATACTTTCTCTAAGATAGGTACTCCCATTACATTAGCAGCTTTCTCTACTTGATCCATAGTTGGTTCAATCTCAAATACTCGAGTGATAAATCTGAATGGGTATTTACCAGATACGAACTTAGTAAACTCTTTATCACTCATATCTGCAAATATCTTTTTATAGTAGTCAGTAACTTTACCAGATGGATCCATAGCTGACATTACGTCAAATACTAGCTTCTCAGCTTTCTTTCTTTGTGGTGTCATTTAGTTCCTCCTATAGATTAGAGAAGTGAATCATTAAAGCGAAATACATAAGAATGGAACGTTGGTAACTAGCTTTTGTAGCAGCACGGTTCTTACGTACATGGTAACGTCTAGAGCCATTCATCAACCATCGTTCTAAGATTTCCTTAGATCTGATTACTTCTTTGACTTTACTATTAGGCCTAGGTGCTGTAGTAAATCTTACAAACTCAACACGTTTAACGTCTTTCTTATCTGTGCTTTGGAAGAATAGATATACTAGAAGACTAATGAACTCTTTAACTTCGGTAAGAGACTTAGTATCATTCTTTAATACCCATTCTATGATAGCTTTAATTTCATCTGTACTTATATTGACATCGGCAGCCATCTTACAGTAAGAATAGTTTACACCCATAGTACTAATAGCTTGTACAGTCTTATCAATTACACGTTCAGCCATAAGACTATCAGTATCGGCTAATCTATAGTTATCTTCACTATAGTCATCACTAGCATAGTTAAGATACTCATTACGGTTTTCAAAAGCATCATAGTACAACGTAGCAATATTCTTCATGAATGATTTGATACGTGTATGTAACTGCTGTACAATATCTTTGATATCTTCATCATCAAAGTCTTCAAACTTATCTTGATAAGTCTCAGCCCATGTTGTAGCAATAGAACGTACTGCACCAAATACATTACCTTTGACTTTAAGATCGTACTTAGCAGACATCTTATTATTGACTACATAGTCCATTATATGTTTATATTCGATAGGTTGTACAACTTGGAATGAACCATAATGAATAGATGGATAGAAAGACCCAGAGAAAGCTATATTGATTAGAGATAAATCTAATTCTTTATAGTATTTCTTTCTATTCAATAAGAAGAATCTAACTATACATAGCATAGTTATTGTAGTCTCATCTTTAGCAGCAGCCGGGTTAAAAGACGGAATACTAAAATAGAAAGTATTCCGTAATTCTCTTTGGATGACTGAACGTTGAATGCCTAGCATTCTGAAGAATTCATCTCTATCATTATCAGTAAAGTAAATACGTCTATATGGTGCAATAGCATATAAGTCTTCAGCTCTAGCTGCAATGAATTTACTGATGTATTGTTTATATTGGGAAACCCTTCTAGAGATAGCATTCTCTATCAGCGGGTATATCTTTTTAAGTATAACTTCGTTATCTTGCTTCATCATTATCCTCCTTGATTTTATTAAGATGTTTCCGTGAAACACTTTAATAAGCCAAAGGAGGAATAAGCAATGTTTATTTATAATGAGCAGTATTTCGGTAAGACACCGAATCTCATCAAGTTAGAATCTATTATCGGAAATATCCGTAAACAAAAGTACAAAAACGATACAGTAGTCGAATCTAAAGACTTAGCTAAAGTAATGAAAGCTCAGTTTGGATTCTCTAATACTAATTTCTTAGTAGACTTTACTACAGCAAAGAATGCTTATACATTAGTATTTAGAGACAAACTAGATGGTATGGGTAAACCAGTCTTTAAGAATGGTACATATCAATTCAACCCTAAAGATGGTTATGAACTAAATGTATATTTCACTTATGGCTTATTATGTGATACAAACTTCAGTAATGAAGAATTAGCTGCTATCCTATTACATGAGATCGGTCATCATTTCAGTGCTAAGGCTGCTATGTATGAATACAATCTACCTAGCATTAAGAACTTAGTTCGTGGTATGACTGATATGAATAAGGCTATATACAATCTTACTAATGGTGCTAAAGAGAATATCCGTAATATCGATGACACTCGAATTATGGCTGGTATCCAACAAGCATTTGATGGTTTAGATTGTAGATCTGCTTTGGCTTATATTAATAACGGTGTAGTCTTAGTTAAAGATGCTATTCTAAATGGTAATGTATCTGATGCTTTTAAATTCTTAACTGGTGATAAAACAGTAGTCAATAAAGTAATGAATACTAAGTTTGACCAACCAGTAAAGAATCTTATCTCTGAATATGATTCCGAAGAAGAGAAGTCTGATGCATTTGCTACTATCTATGGATATGGTCCAGCTCTATCTACAGCTATAACTAAAATAGAATCAGATAGATTGGACACTAGACATAGTACAACTAAGTCTAATGTATTAGAATGGATTTTGAAATTCTATATTACGTTTGGTATCATTGGTGTATTTGAGTTCTTCATTGACTCTATGGCACATATTGATTCCAGTAAACGTACATTAGCAGCATTAGCAGTACTTAACCAAGAGCTTAAGACAGCTAATCTTACACCTAAGCAACGTAAACGTATTCAGCAAGATATTATTGATATCACTAAAGATTATGAAACTTATCTTGAAGCTAAACAAACACTATTCAAGAAGACTGGTTACGTTAAGCTAGCATTTGTGTATAATAAGATCTTATTCTTATACCATACTAAGTTCAATAATAACCGTAATGTAGAATCCTACCAGCAATTACTAAACTTATATAGAATGGCTTCGTCTAGATCCTAACATATAAGTAGCTACAAATTTTTTCATTTGACTCCTAAAGATTAAATGTACTTAACCCCCATAGAACCCTAGTACGGATACACTCTGTACTAGGGTTTTATTTGTCTCTTGTAAAAAATAAAACAAGATAAACAATATAGTGATAGGTGGCACCTCGTAATCTATAACAAAATTCCACCTATCTGGTTTCTTATATAGTATAGCTTCCTTCGGTATAGTAAGCGATTTTACCGTTCATTGTTTTACCTACACTATACTTCCCTTCAAAATGCTATACTATATAAGGAGTACGCTTCTTCCAAAAAGAGTTATCGAAATAATAACTCACTATCAAAACACAGCAAGACTGCTCCATATAGGCATTGCCTGTATGGGGTATTCTTGTGTCTAACGGTGAGTACAATTATATAATATAATCGTATAAGGAGGATTTTATTATGGAAGAAAAAGATCTAACACATTTTGGAACTAGTGATGTATCAGCTAGGAAGATTAATGCTCCATTCCGTGGAGATATAGGTAATCAACTTACAGTATTCTTAGGTGGTACATGTAATGGTTCTGTATGGAGAAATGATCTATTACGGTTATTATCCGATAAGGTAAAAGCATTTAATCCTGTAGTATCTGTATGGGATGAACGTGCTAAGTTTGAAGAGAAATATCATCGTGAGCATGACGATGTTAGATTATACTGTATTACTCCAGCTATGTCTGGTATATACTCTATAGCTGAAGTTGTAGATGATAGTAATAAGAGACCAGATTCTACTGTACTATGTGTACTATACAGTGACCTTGGTGGTTCTTATACATTCACTAAACACCAAACTGATTCTATTAATGCTTTTATGGACTTAGTAGAAGCTAATGGGGTAAAAGTATTCGATAACTTATACGATTTGTCGGTCTATTTAAATAGCTTAGCCGAACATAAGGTTAAATGATTCTTTTTATGGAGGAAAAAATTATGGCAGATAATAAATACGGCGTAATTAATGAAGTTGGCGACCTAGGTTTAGGTTTCAACGAACTTAATGATGATGACCAAAAAGTGCTTCAAGAACAATTGAAGCAAGAACAAGACAAAGATAAACAATAATTGTCTTAATATATGTAGTAGGGCCACTTATGGTTCTACTACATATTATTTTTTACACTCACTGTAACTGTATATTAATCAAGCCTAATATGGGCTGTTATAGGTTACTTATTTTTAACACGAGGTAATTATTATGAAAGCAAAACTTATTGGTATCGGTGCTGCTGGTAATAAGGCAGCTATGCATGCTATCAACCAAGGTGTATTTGATCGTAAAGATGTTTTACTTTTGAATACCACTCAAAAAGATATGAAAGACGAATTTAACGATATTAATATCGTATTCGGCGATAACCGTGGTGGTTGCGGTAAAGAACGTGATATGGCTAAAGGATTAGCTATGGAAGCTTTACGTGCAGACTTATTCAAATTAGACTCTTTCCCAGATCCTCAAGATGAAGCTATTATCATTGTATCTTCCTCTGAAGGTGGTACTGGTTGTGGTGCTTCTACTATTGTAGCTAAGTACTGCAAACAAGTATTGAAAATGAATGTACACATGTTTGTATTCACTGGTTTCGAACAAGATGCTCGTGGTATCCAAAACACTGTAGAATACTTCCAAGAATTGTCTGATGAATATACTGTACAAGCTATTAGTAATAAGAAATTCTTAGATGGTATCCGTAGTAAACAAGATGCTGAACGTGCTGCTAACCAAGAATTCGCTCAACGTATGGCAGTTCTTCTTGGTCAAGACTTAGTAGAATCTGATCAAAATATTGATGATACTGACTTGTATAAATTGTCTACTACTCCTGGTTTTATGACTATTGAAAAAGCTAAAGTTACTAGCATTAAGAATACAGAAGACTTGTATAAAGAACTTCGTAAAATGTTAGACTATAGCAAATCTTTGGAATTCAAACCTACAGCTAAACGTATTGGTGTAATCTTTGGTCTAGTTCCTGCGGCTCAAAACATGGACTTGAATACTGATGTATTACGTGAACGTCTTGGTGAACCATATGAATTCTTCACTCATATCCAAGATGCTGAACCTGGTAAAGAGTTCATTGAATTCATTGCTTCTGGTATTAAAATGCCAATCGATGAAGTTAATAAAGCTTACCAAACTTACTTAGAACGTACTTCCAAAGTTGATAAATCTAAAGACTCTTTCTTTGATGAAGCTTCTTCTATGACTATCAATAAAGAAGATGGTATGTTTAACTTCGATAAGACTGGTCCACAAAATATCACTAAAGCTGATAAAGATGCATTTTTTGCTGACGTTAAGCCTGTAGTTAAACCACGTGTAACTGTATCTGCTAAAGATGATTTCTTCAATCAATCTACAGAAAAAGTTACTGTAGCGCCTACAGTTGAAGTTCCAGAAGAACCAGCTAAACCTAGACGTGTAATCATTACTAATAATGGTATCACAAAAGACTATTAATCCTACCATGTATACGAGGTGACTTATGAAGGGAATTTACTTTAATAACCTGAAGAATCCAGCATTAGATCCTATTGTAGATACAATGGAATTGAATATGCTATTAGATGATCCTTCAGAGTCAGAGAAAGCAGAGATTAGAGATAACTTTGTTAATGAAGTTATGTCTAAGGGTTATAATGAAGATGAACTTAAACTGTTCATCTTTAATAACTTCCATGAGTTCGTTAAGTACTCTTATGAGGTTCCTGAAGTAGCTAAGCTTTGGGAAGAACGACCTATGGTTCCTAAGTTAATTAAACAACTGCTTACTAAATATACACCAGGGTTTAGTTTCAATAAACTAGACCGTATCTATATAAACGGTGTAATCTATAACCATAACGTAGTACATCAGAACGATGAAGTGCCTAGTATGGTTACAGAAATCTTATTAGATCTAGGTAAGACAATCAATAAAGACGTATGTGAAATCTTAGATGGAATATACTATCTTCCTAGACAATTCTATAATATGGCTGTAATAGCAAGATTCTCTGATGTACGTGAAGAAATCAATATCAGACGTATCTTATTCTTGCTTATGATTACTTATGAATATAACACAACCACTGTGGATGATATTCGAGTTATCTTAGAAGCCTTATTCTATGGAGAAATGACACCATTGTTTATTATCAATATGCTTGATACTCATAGAAATGAGCAATGGTATAACTATCGTTATAAAGCAGCTGAAGAAGATACTACATTTGCTTTATATAGAATAGTAAATGCTATGCCTAAACATATCATCAAAGATACTTTACTCAAATACAGTGAAGTCTGTGTAGCTAGACAGCTTAAACTAGATGATGTGAAATGGACATTGGTAAACTTACCATTAGATGACTATAGAGAGTTAGCTATTATAGCCGATACTCTAAAGAACGATGGTTATTATTTACCATAACAACACAAAAAATAATACATGGGTAAGGAGGGTCTATATTATATCCTTACCCATGTATATCTTACCTATAAGTGATTTTCAGTTATAGGTAATTTGATTCCTTCGGATTTGAGGAATCTAAAGGCTGCTATAGCGTCATGATGACTAATATTGTTAATATCAGCATAACGATCTAATACAAGCCCTATAGCAGCTCTAATCTTCCAATCTAAATTGGTAGATCTTTCTGCTAACGTATTATGATAATTCATAATACAACCAGGCATAAGGGTTCACCTCCTTATGACAAGTAGACTATAAGTCTACAAGTGTATGGTTATATTTAGATACAGCTACTGATTCTAGCTGTATCTACCATACACGTTTATAGTATGCAATTGTAAATTAGTTTACTTATAAAAAGAACCCCAGTATAGGCAATGCCTATACTGGGACTTTCTTTCTTTTTTTAATTCTTACATGATAGGAAACAAGAAAGTATATAATACCTTGAAATTATGTAAGGAGGAAGCACTATGAGCGATGATTTGATTTCTGTAGTATCTGATAAGATGGGTACAGCTAGTAGTACAAGTATTTATGACGTATTATACCCAACAGGGTTCTTTAATGTAGACTATTTGAACGGTTATAAGATTAATGGTTACCATACTGATGGATCTAAATTCTCTTATGATGCATTTGGTATTGTAGATGGTTCTTTTAACTTAGTTGTAGGACGTACTGGTTCTGGTAAAACAACAGCAGCTATTCAATGGGGTGCTAATATCATTCGTCGTTTCGAAAATGCAAGAATGTTTATTGCATCTATTGAGGGCGGTATTACTATTAACCGTCTTGAAGCATTGACTGGTTGGTTTGGGGATGACTTATTTAAACGTGTAAGCATTCGTAATAGTGGTCTTAACGTAGAAAGTATCTATAAAGAAATCTTATCTATCTATGATGCTAAAATGGCTAATAAAGATGAGTACTTATATGATACAGGTCATGTAGATTCTCGTGGATTACCTATCATTAAGATGGTACCAACCGTATACGTAATCGACTCTGTAGCCAATATGGTTCCAGAACGTGTAGCTAACCGTGGTGAAATGGGTGGCCAAATGGATGCAACTGCTATTGCTAAAGCTAATACACAGTTCATCAAATTGACTATGCAATTACTTAAGACTGCTAATATCATTGTATTAGCAATCAACCACATCAATAAACGTGTAGAAACTGGTTTCATGCCAACTAAGAATGATATCCCATATCTTAAACAAGATGAAACATTACCTGGTGGTAAAGCTATTAACTACGATGCTAATAATATCTTCAAATTGGATGATAAGAAGATTAAAGAAGAATCTTTTGGTTTCAATGGTAAAGAAATCGTAGTTCAAATGATTAAGTCTCGTACTAATAAAGCCAATATGACTACACCATTATTGCTTAACTTTGATATTGGGTTTGACCCATACTTCTCTTTATTATTACTTCTTAAAGATACTGGTCGTGTTAAAGCCAAAGGGGCTTATATGCAAATAGACGATTATGCTGATATGAAGTTCACTAATAAGAAGTTTACAGAAATGCTATTCAGTAATAAAGAATTCCAAAAAGTATTCTTTGATGTAGCTAAAGAAGAATGTCGTAAGTTGTTGACTCCAACTAAGACTTTAACTGAGTCTGTGGATAATACATTATCTAATGATGTGATGGCATTATTCAGAGCAATGGACCAAGTAGAAGAGTAATTGTATATTATAGTTTTGAGCCAGAAGATTCCAGTAATCTTCTGGTGCAATTCTATGCTTGTTACATAATGGAAAGGGGTAAGTACATTGGCAACTAGCGTAAATATTGTAGACGAAATTAAGAAATATGAAAGGAGATTGAAATTCCCAGAAGAGGCATTAGGTAAAGAGCTGGCCGAACCTATTCCGACAGCAGTATCTGGGTCCCGTAAATTATTGTATTCAACACAGGCCGACCAAGTCATGTCTTTGAACACACCAGAAGTGCCGTTCTTACAGACAGGCTATGAGAATGAGTTTGGACATAAGTCCACATCATTCAAACAGTACAAGGGTGATGACTTAGTTATCCTAGATAAAGTTGATAAGTTCAACTGGGTACCTAACCATCACTACTTCCTACTTACGTATAATGCCAATAAGAATATTATTGACGTAGTAGAACGATGCTCATACTTACACATTACAGAAAGCTATGGGTATGACCAAAATACTAAGTACTTAGACTCTCTAGGTATTGGTAGTAAAATCCGTACAGGTGACATCTATCTCAAATCCAAAGGGTTTGATGAGTATAATAACCGTATGGATGGTGTAAACTTATTAGTTACTTATGCGGCTATCTCTGATACTACAGAAGATGCTATTGTATTATCTGAAAGCTGTGCTAAGCGACTAAGTTCTCCATTGTACCACAAAGTTCAAATCATGGTCAATGAGAATGATATTATGCTTAATCTATATGGTAATGAAACTATCTATAAGGTTATGCCTGATATCGGTGAAGAAGTATCCAATAGTCTTCTATTGGCTACAAGACGTGAGAATAAACAAGAATCCTTGTTCTCTCAAGTATATTCCAGACTTATGGATATCAATATGAATGACAATAAGATTACAGCTACAGGTACTGTAGTTGATGTCAATGTCATTACTAATAATCCAGAGATGATGGAATCTTCCAACTATACTACACAGCTTAGAACGTATTGGAAAGAATCAATTCGATTCTCTCAAGAGCTTGTAGATAAAGTGGATATGTACAAAGATCGTTATCCTAATGCTAAGATTGGATACGAACTACAAGTACTTTACTCTAGAGCAAAGAGCTTATTAGATGGAGAGAAGTTCTCTCTTGATGGTAAGAAAGCTTTCTCTAATATCTTCCTTGAAGTTGTAGTACGTGAAAACAATGAACTACATATCGGGGATAAGATTACTAACCGTTATGGTGGTAAAGGTGTTATTAGCCGTATATTACCTGACGATGAAATGTTTGAGACTATAGATGGTCGTAAAGTGGAAATGATCTATAACCAAGGTACTTCTACTAACCGTCTTAACCCAGCTCAGATATTTGAAACTGAAATAAATGCAGCATCTTCTAAACTATTGAGATACTTGCCTATGGAAACTCCATATGAAGTAAATCATTCATTAGAACGTATTGCTACATTTATGAGTATCTTTACTCTAATGCAAGCTAATGCATTCAGGGAATATGTATATGCCTTGAATGATGATAGTAAGTTAGAGTTACTTAAGTCTATGAAGAACGATGGATGTATTATCCTATCTGTATCTCCAATACAAGAAAACATTGACCTAGATAAACTAGTAGCGATGTATGAAATGTTCCCTGAATGTGAGATTGATTATGCTTACTGTCAATTACTTGATAGTAATGGTAATCCTCGTAAAGTAAGAACACAACGTCCTTTATTAGTTGGTCATCAATACATTGTAAGACTTAAACAGTATGCAGAAGATAAGTTCTCTGTAACTTCATTGTCTGCTACAAACTCTAGAAATGAAAATAGTCGTAATAAGAACCCAGGTGAGGGTGGACATAGATTCCCTAATACTCCAGTACGTTGGGGTGTAATGGAAACATCTGCTATGCAACACATTGGTTCTTGGTTCAATGCTATTATGCTTCTAGTATATAGTACGTCTCCACATGCAAGACGTAAAGCAAAGAATCTATTAACAGATTCTCCATTCAGTATCGACGTTAAAGTTGATAGTGATTCTAAATCTAGATCTGTAGAAGTGCTTAATGTATATCTACGGACTATAGGCTTAAGGATTAAGTTTGATAAGTATAAGAAAGTGGTTAAGAGTATCTTTGCATTCCCTTCTACTACTCCAAATATGTTTATCAAAGTTCCTGATGCTGATCGTAAACCTACATTTGAAATGGTGAAAGGTAAAGATGGGTTTAAGGTTCCACAAATCATATTCAAAGGTGAAGACCCTAAACCAAACATGTTTATCAATCCACCTAAAGAGGAAGAGGAATAATCATGTCTGATTTGAGACAAGTTTATATGGATATACTAGGGGGCAACTTTGAGTCTGCCCTCGATCCTCAAAATGTATATCTTATGAATCATATAGCAACTTGTGCTCTTCAAGATGAAAATAATGTACGTCTTGATGATGTAGAGTTGGTATTACGTATAAGTAATGCATTGTATAATGGTACTGATATTGAAGTACTACCACTTGAAGATGGGGTATATGATCTCTTGTTAGAAATGTATAAGAGATACAACCCTAACTTCCAAGTTGGTGGTGCTAATATCGGTGTACATAATGTACGTAAAGACAAGGAAGACTATTCGGAATATCCTAGCATATTTGTACCTGTACCTATTGGTATGGAGAATACATATGGTGGTGATATTCTAGCTTATGGTAATACGTTTAACTTCAATAAACCATTACCATGGAACAATGGTCAAGTATCTGATAGACAAAGAGACACTGCTCATAAGTACCCTGAATTGGTTGGGACTCTAGATAAGTGTAAGTTTGTCTTAGATAGCCAAGCGTATAATGCTGGTGTAGCAGATGATCCTAATGTAAAGATATTTGAAAGAGATTTCATTGGATTACATTTCCGTATGGGAGTGAATAATCCTAATGATATTCTCAATATAGTTATGGAACTCAAGTATGATGGTATCTCTATTGAAGCCGAAGTATCTAACCATGTGGTCTCAGCTAGGACTCGTGGTGATTTGGATAATGATAGAGCTACAGATCTTACTAGTGTATTGTATGGGTACAGATTCCCTAATACTATTCCAGACAATGAAGTCTTTGGCATGAAGTTTGAAGCTATTATCACTAAGTATGATATGGAAAGACTTAAAGCAAAGACTGGTAAATCTTATACCAATATGAGAACTGCAGTATCTGGTATTCTAGGTTTAGCTAATGCCAGAGAATACTTAGAATATATTACTTTAGTTCCATTAGGTACATCATTACACTTTGATACTAGAGAAGAAGAGCTTATGTTTATGAATAGATACTTTGCAACTAAAGTATCTAATGCATATAAAGCTTTCTCTGGTAGATATGACCATGTATTATACATGGTAGACAAGTTCGTTCAAGATGCTGATATGATGCGCCCATATATGACATTTGCTTATGATGGTATTGTAGTATCTTACAATGATAATTATCATAAGCAACTCTTAGGTCGTGTAAATCATGTCAATAAGTATAGCATGGCTATTAAGTTTAATGCTATGAAACGAGTAACTAGATTCCGTGGATATTCATATACAGTTGGCTCTAATGGTACAATCACTCCAATGATTATATTTGACCCAGTAGAATTCAATGGTACAGTTCACTATAAAGCTAGTGGTCACTCTTATGAACGATATAAGAAACTCAGTCTTAGATATAACGATGAGATTGAAGTTGCTTATGTAAATGATGTAATGCCATATGTAAGTAAACTATACAATACAAACAATGATAAGAATGAGAAACTATACCCTATAGAACCATTCATTGATCATTGTCCTGCATGTGGTAGTCAGTTAGTAGAATCTATGTCAGGTAAGACTATATCTTGTGATAACCCAACCTGTCCAGGTATACACCAAGCTAAGATGGTTAATATGATGGATAGATTGGACTTCAAGAACTTTGGTCATGCTGCTATAGAGAAACTAGAAATCAAGTCTCTTAGAGATCTATTTGAAAATGTAGATGAAACTAGATTATTCAATGCTGGGTTTAGAGAGCGTGGTATAGCTAAGTTCCTAGACCAGCTTAATGAAATCAAGTCCAGAGATAACCTAGACTTCGTTATTGTTGGGTCTTTAGGTTTCACTGATATTGGATTTGGTACATGGTCAGCTATATTCAAACAAGTTCCATTGGATTGTATTATCAAACTATCTGATGCTGAATTGTCTGATAGACTAATGGCTATTCCAGGTGTTGGTCAACGTACAGTAGAAACTATTCTTAAAGAACGTGTAGTATTTGCTGATGACCTGATCTATATCTATACTAAAGTACCTAACTTAAAGCATAGTATCAATGCTAAACCAGCTAAACGTATATGCTTTACAGGTATTAGAGATACTAATGTAGAAGCGGCTTTAATGGCTAATGGTGATTTACCTAGTGAATCTGTAACTAAGGCTACAGACTACTTAGTCGTACCTTACAAGGATTACACATCTTCTAAGACAGCTAAAGCTGATAAGTATGGTATCCCTATTGTTACTTTAGAAGAGCTTGTAGCACAACTAGGGCTAAATGTAAAAATTTAACCCTAGTGAAACAAATCTATAAGTATATATTATAATTGGGATAGTGGTTTTGCTATCTCGTTTCTTATGGTTATAGGAGGAAATTATTATGATTAAAAACCTTACAGAAACTACAATCTTCCAATCTTGGAATTCTCGCTTAGTGGACGAAGTAGGCTTCGATGTTCCATTGGCAAGTTTTAAAGAATTATTCCGTCCAATCATCTTCTCTTTGGCTAACTTCTTATCCAAAGTAGGTGGTGCGGATATTACTACATCTGCAGTTACTATTAGTAATACAGATGGTGTGTTCTTGTGTGCATTGTTAGTTAACCGTACAGTGGACCAAGAAAACAAAACATCCTTTGATGTATCTTTCACTACTGATAAGGAATTAGTAAACAATAGTGAATTATGTCAATACACTATTGCAGCTTCTGAACGTGAGTTACAAGAATTTGTAAACAAATTCATCATGGCTGAAGTTAAAAACCGTTTCCAAGCACCTGAATTATTGTACGATTTCTTACGTGTACTATTCAGCACAATCTTGAATTACACTAATAGCTTGACTCGTGATGAAATCACTGAAGAGGGTCTTGAAATCGATATCGAAGACACTATTACAGTTGCAGTATCTTTAGACGAAGAGGGCAACCGTGTGGTAGCTATCGAACCTGGCACAGCATTGAAAACTTACGTTAAAGACGATAAGTTCAACCAAGCTGAATAATATATAGATTATACAAAATATGGATCTAGGGGTAATTCCCCTAGGTCCTTGTATAATTTTTATAAAGCGGGGTTAAAGTATAATGAAGCGTGCAATATGCGAAGGGAAAATGTTAAGCCTGTATGATATCAATACAGACTATAACGATTACTATATGAATGATACATCATTCATGGGTTATATTGATGAGGAGACAGGTACTATATATCCTAGCACCACTCAGACTTATCTAAGCAAGAATCCTGGTAAAGCAGGGTTCTATAAACATGGTCCATTTCTTAAGTTCGTTGAGCCTTCGGGAGAAGAGAAAGACAACTTTACTTTTGATAAATTGGAACACGTTAACTGGGATGATACTTCAAGTATCAGTGACGTAGTAGCTAAATCTAAAGAGGCATTCTCTTTAGATAATAGACTGCTTAGTAATGTCACACCAGATAATATCTTTGCACCACCTATCCATGTAGATGATTCTCCAGAGATGGTTGGTATGAAGACAGCTATTGCAAAGAAGAAGATTGACTTAGACTTATATGGATATCGTTTTGGTGAGAACTTCAATAACGATAAACGTATATTTGATAAGCCATCTATGACTCTAAATAAGTTAGTTACAATCTGTGATAAGACAGATATTGATGCTTATCTCGTGCTTAAAGATAAAGAGGGAGATATCCCTAATCCTATAGGTGAAGAGATAATTGTTAAGCTAACTAATGGAACGGAAGAGGAGGGTGAAAATGAGTAGTTGGCAAAGCAAATTCATTGCCGATTATAATGACAAGAATCGTCCTAAGTTTAATGACGTATTCTTCTCTAAATCCGACGATGCTATTATTGAAGACCTAAAAGCTATGCTTATCTCATGTCAACGTGATAAGTACTTTACAGTTAAGATTTTAGGTTTTGATGTTATAGAAGACTATGATGAAGTAAACAGACTTCTCATAGAGAATAATGATAACCTTACAGTACCTATTAAGGATAGTTACCTTAAGCTACTTAAAGTTACTTACTATATTGAAGTCAATGGGTACAGTGATACCTTTGATGCATATATAGCAGTACCTAGAGTATTCGAGGGTTCCTATATTATCTTAAACGGTAATACATACTTCCCATCTTTCCAATTGGTAGATGGGAGTACTTACAATAATACATTGGCGAAATCATCTAAAGTACAAAAGATTACTCTTAAGACAGTCTTTGGTGCTTTACGTATGATTCGTAATTTCTACGACTATGAGACCACTGATGGACAAGTACTGAACGGTGCAGTATACTCCATCATGTCAAATGGAGCCTCTTCATTCAAAGGGAAGAAGAGTACTGTAGATAGAAAGGTCCCAGCATTTAAATATCTATTTGCCAAGTATGGTTTCTATGATACTTTGAGTTTGTTTGGGTTCGATAATACTATCTTCGTATCTAAAGAACCTTTTGAAGAAGAAGAGAACTTCTATACCTTCAAATGTCAAGCTACGACTAGCCGTATTGGTTATGTCAAAGTAGCTAAATTGTTATTTGATAATGACCGTGTATTCCAGTCTGCAGTTATAACCATCTTGGATAATCTTCGTGGATTAAAACCAGGTTATACTGCAGAGTCTTTGTTTAGTAAAGATTACTGGATAATTTCTCTCGGTGCACATTTCGTTAAGAATAATATGGAATATGAGAAAGGTTTATCCGCTCTATATTCCCTAGAAGATCAATACGATATAGTGACCAAGAAGAATATCAGATTACCATTTGAATATAAGTCGAATATCTATATGATCTTAAGATGGATGATGGCAGAGTTTTCCAATATCCGTCTTAAAGATAATACAGACGTAACGAATAAACGTATTAGATGGTCTGAATGGATAGCTTCATTATATGTAATGAAACTAAACAGTGGTATGTATCGTTTACATGATATTGCTAGACGATATAAGTCAGACACAGTAATAAGACGTTTCAAACAATGTATCAATTTGAAACCTATGCATCTAATCTCTGAATTACAGAAGAGTGGTATCAAAGGTTTCCGTAATATGGTTAACGAACGTGATGCTATATTACAATTAAAGTGGACTTTCAAAGGACCTACAGGTCCTGGTGAAACATCCAATAAGAATCTCGAGGGTAGACTTAAACGTATCTCTCCATCTCACTTAGGTATCTTGGACTTTAATACTTCTTCACCAACTGAACCTGGTACTAGTGGTATTATGTGTCCATTGAATCAAAGTGTATTTGATGGATATACGTTTACTAGTGATAGTGAACCTAATAGCTGGGATGCATCTTTTGCTGAACTTAAGCAAAACTATAGAGATGCTGTGGGTGTTAAGTCCGCATTTGAATTAGCAGATGATATCGGTGTTGTCCTAGAAGGGGCAGATGATGGTAAGAACCGTGCCATCTATGAGATGTATCAAATGGGTAAATCCATTGACCTAGCTAAACAAACAAACTATCAACCTGGAGATCTTATAGTCGAAGATTAAAAGGGAGTGTTTATTATGGCAGTCAAAGACATCTATCATCGTGTGTTCATTATGTCTCGTCAACAAATGGAAGAGCTTAAAGAACGCAATAACCAACTAGGGTTAAAAACAGAATTCGGTAAAGTAATCGTTAATGGTGTAGAGCGTGTATATTCTGATATCATTCTTGATATGGCAGATTGCCGTTACTCTGATGCGGTTAAAGTTATCGAAGGTGACATTCGTGCTATTAAGCACACTGAAGTAGTCTAACCTAATAAGTATATAGTATGGGTCTTATGCACCCATACTATATACATTATTTTTAATAGGAGGAATTCAAATGAATATTCCAGTATCACTAGATTTTTCTAAACTAGCAGAAGATCTTAAGCAATCTATCTTTAAAGATAAAGAGAGATACAATCTTCTACCTAACTGTGATTTCTATGGTGAGAATGCTAGATGTTTAGCATCTCATATCAATAAGTATTTCATGACTGAAGAGAATAGTATTGAGTATAACGATGTACGTTTAGTAATCCATCGTTTTGCTACAAACAAGTTGATTGGTTATGTATACTTAGATACTGATGAAAATGTGGCTCTTGATAAGTTTATTGCTAATATACGTGTAGACATTGATGCTGACAATTATGTGTACAATGAGATCTTGCTAATCAATATCAAAGCGGTATTGAAAGCTATGCAAGATAAGCACTACAATGCTATCATCGATCTATTCCATGAAATCACTAAATACATCTATAGAACTGCTACTCCTGATGCCAATCAAGATGCTATTATTGCAGTAACTCTATATATTGATTTCATGTACAACTATGTATTCTCTGGTATGGAAATGCCACACACGTATGCTAATAAAGTATACCGTACTCTATTAGATACAAACTTCTGTGATTACAGACCTGTAATTGATGCTATCACTACATTGCACAGTACCAATGCATGTGTATACTTCATACCATTGATTGGTGACTTGTTGCGTGAAGCATCTCAAAAACCATACTATACTGAAGAAATCGGTAAAGGTATGGCTGGTCGTGTATTTAACGATGAACGCTATGAATTAGTTGTACCAATGCTTGTTAAAGAGCATTTACAAAAGTCTTCTGATGAACGTCTATTGGAAATGACTTTAGCTCATGCTCCATCTTTATTGGCTTATATCCAAAAAGAAGAAAATAAAGAAGACCGTGATGTATTAGTTAAATACATCAAAGAGAAAGTTGATGCTTATATTAAAGACCATCCAGAGCTAGCTGACTTCAAAGGATTTGAAAACAATGATAAGGCATCTTATAAACCAAATGGTAATTTTATTGTGCCTAATCAAAAGCTAAATACTAAAGCTATCTTAAAAGCTAAACAAGACTACTTAACTAGTCGTATCAAGAAGAAATAATATGGCTAAGTCAATGTTTGTTCAGGCACATGAGTGTCCTGAATGTAGAAATGAATCATTATATCTTATATCCCTTAAAGGTGAACGTACTCCATATTTGAGTATACTCAGTAAACATGATGACCCTCATAAATGGATTATGGATTATAAACATGATTTCAAATTCAAATGCACTAAATGTGGTAAAGAATATGAAATCGATTGGAGATATGATGTACCAGTTCCAATAGACTGGGCTACACAGGCTATGCTTAAAGCTCTTGATGAGTTAACTCGTGGATAAAACAAAGTATACAGTATGGGACACTGTTCCCATACTGTATATTAATTTTTAGTGATATTTAAACAGACCTCTAATAAGGAGGGTATACTATGCGTATTACATATATAAGACTAGAGAACTATATAGGTATCTATAATGGACGTGGTGATGAAGTATTAGAGATAGATTTATCTCAAAATGTGAATCCTATCGTGATTATACGTGGTACCAATGGTAGTGGTAAGAGTACATTGCTTAAATCGCTTACACCAATTAATGATGACTCTAATGCTATTGTTCCTGGGGTAACTGGGAGAAAGGTTATACGATATTTACACAATGGTATAACTTATGAGATAGAATATATACACCCTATAGACAAAGAGGGTAAACGTAAACAGACTAGAGGGCAAGTCTATAAATATGGGCCTAATGGTAAAGAAGAATTGAATCCGACTTGGAATGTAAGTTCCGCTAAGGATATCATTTACTCTTTATTTAACTTAGACTCTAACTTCTTGGCATTAAGTCAGCTATCTTCCGAAGACCGTGGTTTAGCTGATAAGAGACCAGCTGAACGTAAGTCATTTGTGTCTTCGATTATTAGTGGTATTGAAGCATACAATGCTATGTATAAGATTATATCCAAGAAGCATTCTATGTATAAGAGTCTAATACAATCTTTAACAGCTAAGATTAACCGTATTGGTAACAAGGAGGATTTAGATCTTAGATATAATACAATAACTAAGCAAGTTAGCCAAGCTATATCTGATAGAGATGCGTCTATCCAACGTATAGCTATGCTTAGAGCTAAGCTTGATGAGAATAATGCAGAGAAACTATTAGAAGAGTATACTAAGATTAGAGATAAGTATGAGCTTAATAAGAAAGAACGTGTCTTATTAACTAATAGCTTATCCCAATACTATAAAGATAGAACTGCAAATATCTATACTGTAGAAGAACGTGCTACGTTCATTAGAGATGAAGAGATGGAATTGTCTGAGAATAAGGCTAAGTTACCACAATGGGAAGAGTCTTATAAGACAGCATCTAATGAATACTCTTCATGTGAACTTAAGATAGCAGATATTAATACTGAAATCAATAAGAAGAAATCTAGACTAGAGACTTTTATTGATGCAGACTTCTCTGAAGAAGAACTAGGTAGATATAATGATGCTGTAGTTAATCTCAAAGCTATAGATGGTGATATAGCTAAGCTAGACTATCGTATAGATAATAAATCTGAGTATGATAGACTTAAAGAGCTATTCGATATGATGAATAACTTCTCTTATGCTATCATGGATAGATATGAGTTTATCACTAGAGAAGATGTAGATACATTAGTAACTAGAAACTCATCTTTCTATGAGAGTACTTTAGCTACTATAACTAAAGAGATTGAAGCATGTACTAAAGAACGTATATCTACAGAAGCTGATATTGGTTTCTATGAGTCTCTAGTAGATAAAACTAAGAATCTTGAGCTTAAACCTAAAGATTGTAAGTTTACTGACTGTGTATTTATAGTAGAAGCTATTGAAGCTGAGAAGAAGAAACCTAAAGATGCTTTAGTTAAGCTAGCAGACAAGCTCAAGAAACTAGAAGAAGAGCTAAAAGAGTTAAATGATAACTTACATCTTACAAATGAAGCTAAATCATTCATGGATAAGCTAGAAGCATTACAAGTTGTCTTCGAAAGCAATAAGTCTTATCTATCTAAGATAGGTGCTGATGGCATTTGGAAAGGATTTATTGAATCTATTACCAATAATACTACAGCTAAGTTCTTAGAAGAGTATATCTATAGAGCTACAAACTCATATAACTTACTTGAAGCTAAAGAGTCAGTATCTAAGATAGTTGATTCTCTTAAAGAGTCAGCTATTAAGTATAATGCTAATAAGACCATCATTGATGAGATTAATGGTGATATTGAACGTATGGAAGCTGAACGTAAGGGATATGAAATAGATTTGAATATAGCTTATGAGAAAATGGGTAATTACTCAGCTCTAATAGACGAATACGATTGTCTTATCCGTGAAGCTGAAACTAATCTTCCTCATTTAGATAAAATCCAAGAGATTGACTTAGAAATGAGAGAGTTAGAAAAGAAAGCTGATGAATCTAAAGCTAAACGTGACTTAATCAAGGAACTTAATGCTAAGATTCTTGAAGAATCAGCTATAGCTGAACGATGCAAGGATAATTACAATGAGCTTATAGCTCAACGTGATGATATTGCTCATAATAAGATTCTTATTGACGAATATCATAAAGAAATGCAAGAGTATACTGATAACTATGAACGTATCGAAGCTATTAAGTACTATGTATCTCCAAATACCGGTATCCAGACTATATTCATTGGTGCTTATATGAATGATATCATGGTCAAGGCTAATGAATTGGCTTCATGTATCTTTGGTGGTGAATTCGTTATTCAACCATTCGTTATTAATGAAACAGAGTTTAGAATCCCATGCTTAGGTAGCGGATTAATGAATGATGATATCTCTTCTATGAGTACATCACAAATCTGTATGCTATCTATGATTATTAGCTTTGCTATCTTAGCTAATGCTAGTACAGACTATAATATCCTTAAACTAGATGAGATTGATGGTGGTTTAGACACCGAAAATCGTATTCAGTTTATTACCCTACTGGGGAATCTTATTTCGATGGTTGGATGTGAACAATGCTTCCTAATCAGCCACAATATGGAGTATTCAGACAGGGTAAGTGTAATAGATATGACAGCTAGACCAGTTGAGGTAAAATAATATGGTAACGTTTATCAAACTGAAAGAGTCTGTAGAAGAATTCATTGCTATGGTGCTAGTTATGCTAGCACCTATAGCTTGTATGGGTCTTCTTCTTATATGGTTATTCTCTCTTATGGGGTTTAATAGTATAAGTGAGGCTATAAGATATATAACGTATGATATAATAGCTCCTGTATTTACTATAGTAAGTATAGTTGCATTAGTTATATGGGTTCCACAGCTTATATGGAATCTACTGTCATATTTATTCAAAAGGATTAAGAAAGTATGGAAAGACTAAAGACTTTTATTAAGCGAGAAGCTGCTATATTGCTCTGTGGTAGTGTTATCACAGGGTTTATATTAGTGCTATGTAAAGTCTTCGCTCATATATCCCTAGAGTTATATGGTGAGGGTTCTTTACAATATGTATTTGATATACAAGCAGAGACATTCTTATACATCTTCTGTATGATGATGATATTTGCTCTTACATTCATCAATATTGCTAATCTTATTGGCAAAGTTATTTTAGATATCATATCTAAAGAAGTAAAATAGGGGATAAAAAATCATGTTAGTATCACTAATAGTTGCACACGACTTAAAAAACGGTATAGGTAAAGATGGGAAGTTATTATGGCATATCCCTAAAGACTTGAAGCACTTTAAGAAAATGACATTAGGGTGTACTGTAGTCATGGGAAGAAAGACATTTGAATCTCTTCCACATCCATTACCTAACAGGGAAAATTGGATTCTTACTAGAGATGAATCCTATGTGCCAAAGAAACGATTCAATGATAGAGTCAGAGTATTCCATTCTAAAGAAGAAGTATTAGCTGAGGCTGAACGTCTTACTAAATACAATATCTTCATCATAGGCGGAGAAGAAATCTATAACCTATTCTTAGAAGATGCTACAAATGCTATTGTAACTGTAGTAGATGAAGTATATGAAGATGCTGATGCTTTCTTCCCTAAGCTAAAACGTAATGAATGGGAAAGAGTAAAAACAGATATAGACTCTGAAACTGTAAATCGTAGATACTACAAGTTTAAGATTATTACTATGAAGAGAAAGGAGAAAAAATAATGGCTTGTGTAGATGATGAATTAGCTGAATTGACCTGTGAGGTCTTAGACGGTGTACCTAAATCCATTAGTAGAGCAATACCTGGTATTAACCAATGGTATATCGAAGTAGGTGGCTATATACTTACTTACGAAGAGAAAGAAAAGTATAAACTAAGTTTACATCATAATGGTAAATGTATCTATGGTGATTATATTTACCAATGTCATGAATTTAGAGGCTTTGTACAGAAGTTGTATGATGCTGTGTTTACTAGTGGTAATGTCGTAGCAGATACTAGTAATAACCCATGGTTAATCAAAACAAGAACTTTACATAATCTTCTTAAATCAAGATACGGGGTGTTATAAAATGAAGAATGAAGAAATCGTAGCTAAACTCAGAGATGTATTGTGTTCTGGGTCTTTTAATATGGTAACTGAACCATTAGTTGCTAGTAAGTACGAGCATAAGTTTATGGTATCCAAGGATGTACCAGATAGTAATGATAATTTCGGTGTAATAGTTACATTACAGTTTAATACAAGCTTCCCACAAGCTAGAATTGAACCAATACCTAAAACAACTATGCGTTCTACAGATGGTGGTAAAGAGATAACCATAAATATCACACCAACTATAACTAGCATAGTTGATGAAGCTAGTTTCGAAGAGATTAAAGAGTATATTCATAATACTGCTTATAATCTATCTGATATAATGAGTAGTTCTGATATTATAGATTCTATTGCTGAGATAGAACCAGCCATCAATCTAACTAGTAAAGGACTATATCGTTATAGCATTATATTACCTGAAGCTAAGATGGGTATTATATATGACTTAGACGATGATATTGATGGTAAAAAATATTCTAATTTCGTTGTAGTATCTAGATTCAATAAGCAGGTAATATATGTAGACTCTGCTAAGACACTAGCTGGTGCATTGAATATCATTAAAGATGCATATCCAAAAGAATTAAGTGAATGCTGGTGGAGAATAGACGCTACAGATATGCTTATTAAGCTCTTTGATATTAAAGAACCTAAGATTGTAGACAGTGTTCTATATAAGGAATGTGTTGGTGAATTCCGTTTACCATCTAATCCTAAATTAGATTATAACTGCTGGCTTAAAGTCACAAAGAGCAGTGTAAATGAGCTATCTAAGCTATATATCGAATCTAGTACACTATCCCCATATATTAGTATTAAAGCATCATTAGATGGGTATGATAATATTGTAAGTCGATGCTATATCATAGTAAACAAGATAAATGCTCTTATAGATATTCTTGAGAATATGAGAATAGGCTTAAATGGGGATACTCTATATCAGCTATTATCTAAGAATGATGGTCATATTGATATCTTGCATAGATTCGATAGTGATTTACTTATTACATACTGGTCTAAAGGTGTACACAATAGCATCTGGGTAACTATGGATAAGTATAGTAGACCTAGAGTGGTTGTTGGTAGTAAGAATGAACCAGAATATGAATGTGATAGTATAGAAGAAGCTATAACTAAAGTTATCACTAATAGACATAGTGCTAAATAGATTACATACGAGGTGAATAGAAGATGCTAATTGAAAATGTATTAAAAACAATTGAACGTGTTTTAGATGTAGAGTTTGACATGAGTCCTGATACTGATGAGACTGTATCTAGAACGTCTTATTATGGTGAGGGTACTTTATTCGGTACTGGCATTGGTGTATCTGTAACTTTCGGTGGTAATACAGTTAGTCAACTCATTATCGAAAGTATGCCTGGTGAAAATGACTTTGGTATTGGATATACTTCAGTAATCAAAGATGAGCATGAGGTCTTTAGTATTACTGAAGATATGTCATTAGCTCTTGAGGGTATAGTTAAAATGCGTAAGCTATTATCTATTCTTAAGGATACAGACTTAGAGTTCATTCGTGCTAATGAAGGGATGCTTACTACAATTGGTAAGACACGTATGACTGAAGCTCATGAGATGTATTCCAAGATAACTAATATTGAGCTACACTTTGAATATCTTCCTGTATGTATCTCCAGTATGCCTGGATTATTAACGGAATATGGTTTTGATGTATGCTCTATTAAAGACTATAGTGTAATATCTGGTGGACTGAATATCAATGATGCTATTGACTATGTAAGAACTAACTACAGCAAGTAAAACAAAATACAGGTACTGGAATTTCCAGTACCTGTTTATTTTTTTTTATAATCGTAAAACTTGATTTCTTCAGTTGTATACTATAATGGTAATATCATGGTTATATTATATTTATATTGTATACAGAAAAGGAGAATATTATCATGAGACTACATCAATTAGCAAAAGCAAATAACACCGTTGTTAGACATTATATGGAAGACATTTTCAAATTAGAAAATTGTGTAACAAAGAAAGGTCTACTACGAGTTGCTGATAATGGATTTATCGAATATGCTTGGTTTACTTACTTTAGTAAGTATATTGGCCAAGTAGAGGTATCCATTACGGCTCCAAAAACAGCTGAAGCTATTGAGGAATACTTCACTAAGTATCTTGGTCTAATCTTAGGAATGGAACAAGATATCGAAGAAGATCCAGCTAAAATCGAAGCAATGAAAGTCTTGCTTGGGTTGCATGGGACCTTATATATTGAAAACGATAATGTAGTTTTCAGATTTAAGGATTTGGGTGTTATTTCACCATTCGAAAATAGCTGGTACGTCTGCCCTAATGGGGTAGACAATGTAATCTGTAAGACTTTGGCTGAAGCGGCTAAAGTTATGGCAGATTACAAAGCTAGCTTAGAAGAGAAGCCTGTGCTTCTTAAAAACATTATCTAAAGAATATTACAGGATAGGGTAAATACCCTATCCTGTATACTTTTCTTTTTTTTAGTAATAAGAATTATGGTTGTATAATATAAGTGTGACTTAATGGTTATATTATTTTATTACTAAGGAGGAAACTGACCATGAGTATTAAGAAACAAATCAACGAATTAGAAATGCTATTACATATGGTATTGACTAAAGACAAAGTTGATAATAATCTATATATTGGAAGATGTACATTGTATGGCAATATCTTCGATGTAGAGGTGTATCTCAGAAGATCTGATACTAATAATATTGGAGAGATACTATTCCAAAGTATGCCAGATTGTAATGAGTTTGGTGTAGAGTATATTTCATCAGTAACTGATAACTATGCTAGTTCTAAAGTTAGTAATGCTGTCGAAGTTGTTATGAAAGGTATTATTAGACTTAGAAGTATACTAATGGGTCTAGATGGAGAGTTCCTAGATTATATTAATGGTAATGATGGGACACTAATAGCATCTGGAACTATCAGTAGCTTAGGTGATAATTTAGAGTTCATTGGTTTGACTCTAGATGACTTACCTGTAGATATATTAGGTAGTCATCATGAACCTAATATTGGCAAAGTATTCAATATCTATAATAAAGATAATGAAGAAGTAGTTGGACCAAACTACAACGGTTTAGAGAATGCATTACGTGAAGTAATGCTTGCATTTTAATCATAGGAGGATTTTGAAATGACTAATAATAATGAAGTTTTAAACGTAACTAATATTCCTGAATGGAAATACACTATTGGTGAAATGGAAGAGAATACTTATGAAGCATTGATCAAAGACTTAATCAATTGCTTCGTATACTATAATGATATCAGTGATATCATGGAATACAATATCAATGATCTTGGAGATATTGGTATGCGTTCTGCTAGACTATATGAATCTAGTCTAGAAAGTGAAGATGGTAAATATACTACAGAGTTTAAAGCTGTAGTAAATATGTTTACATGGGAACTGGAAGATATCGAATACTATGAACTTACAGTAAATGGTAAGCCATACCGTATCGGTTACAATAAGCATAGTGCTATGTGGGAAATCAGATATCCATATACTATGGAGAAATACGAAGATACTTATAAACCAAGTTTAGATATGCCACTATTAATGGCAGACTTAAAGCTTCTTTGTGAAGCGGCTTTAGCCGTAGGCAATGATAATCATATCTATGATTCTACATTAGCACGATATACATTAGACTATATTAAGATGGTAGAAGCTGGTGAATTCAATATCACCGAGTTTACAGGTATCTATGAGAATGACTCTAAATACTTAAGCGTATATAATAGAGAGCATTACTTCGACGAATCTCCGACATATCACGTATCTTCAATCAATGAAGATTCCGAATTCGACGAAGAATTCTGGGAAGCTGTAGAAAACCGTATGGAAAAATAGGAGGATACCACTATGGAATTAAAAGACTTAAATATCGTGCCACCGCCTGCAAGTAATATAGACCCATCTATTGATAATGGTAAGATTAAGAAGATATCTAGAACTATAAACGGTGTATCTAAAATGAGAGACTTCTGTATCCGTTATCTCGAGTTTAATGACAAAGTATATCAATGTGAAATCTATCTAGATACAGATAGATTAAATATTGAGGGTATTAGACTAGAGATAGAGCCTAAGTATAGTGATGGTCTATACACATATACACCACCTGTAGGAATTGTTATTATTAACACTGATAAAGTAAAATCTAATTTAGAAATCAAAGAGTACTTTGAGAATATCTTATTACGTTTTGATGTAGCATCTAATGTAAGATATGTAGATTCTGATAAGATAGGTGTATTGAATAGAATCCGTCTATTGTATGGATATATCGTAGTTACAGATTCTGATGTTAAAATCAGATTTGATAAGTTCAATATAGCTATTGAATTAGTAGATAGTGATAAGTGGAAAGTTACTAGTCCTCACTTAGAAGAACCTGTAACTAAAGCCACACTATTCACAGCAATAAATACAATAGAAGATACTATATCTGAAAAATGTACTCTATTACCTAATATCTTATAATACTAGAATACAGGATAGTACAATGTACTATCCTGTATATCTTTTCTTTTTTCTATGATACTAGGGGTGTATTTTGAATATCGTAAAACTCAAGTATTTTAGTTATATACTATAATGGTAATATGATGGTTATATTATTTATTTAAGTCTATAGACAGAAAGGATATCATCATGAACACAACAACAATCACAAACCCAGCTTTAGTATCTTCCGTTTACGAAGGTTTTGCAAATTATATTAGTCGAATGACTGAAGATAAAGTTGCAGACTTCAAGAAAGGAATCTTCTCCAACTCACAAAAAGAGTTGGAAAAACTATGGAGAGCATTAGATGTTAATTTCTCCGTAGAAACCTTCAATAATATTACAGGATACAATGTATCTAAAGAATTATTTGAAGATACTGATGAGTTACGCCGTTATCTTAAAGAAGATGGTTTGAATGACTTGAATAAAATTAAGTCATTCGTTAAAAATGGTAACCCTGTTGCTGACGAAGTCATCGAATGGATGATTGGTCTTGCTAAAGAGCAAGCGAGTGATATAGCTCGCATTGTCGAAGCAAGATTAAAATAAGAATAATAGGGTAGAGACAGTGTCTCTACCCTTATCTTATTTTCTTTTTTCTATGATACTGGGGTATAATATGTATATTGTAAAACTCGATTATTTTAGTTATATACTATAATGGTAATATGATGGTTATATTATTTAGTATTAAGTCTAACAGACAGAAAGGATATCATCATGAAATTAGTAAAAGTACAATTCGAAGGTAACGGTTATGTATCAACTGTAGCAAAAGCTACAACAGGTTTAGAACGTGAATTACTTCAACGTTTTAAATATGACCTTATTTCGGATAAGTTAGAACTATGCAATTGGCATCCTGAGTGGTTGGGCGAAAGCTTAGCCATTGAGTATGCAAACGCACTCGGTCACAGTTTCGTTGAATTCAATGGTGCTGAAGATTACATGGATGTATACGATAACCCTGAGTGGGGTAACTATAGAGTTACCGCTACTCCATCCAACTTAGAGTGCCTTATTGCTGGCTATAGACTAATGGGACGTCACCGTAAAGTGGCACAAATCCTAAAGAAAATTAAATCTTTAGGTATTGAAGACATGGTATCAAACATGGCACCAGGTCGTCAAGCATAAGAAATATAGGGTAGAGACATTGTCTCTACCCTAATCTTATTTTCTTTTTTTTAAACAGCAACCACCATAGGGAGTTTGCCCATATGGAAGTAGTTATCCACAATTACACTATCAGGAGTAAAGTCATAGAAGTCTTGCACACTACCATTGATAACCAATCTAGGTTCTTGTGTTGGTAGATTACCAGATTCATAGCGTTTAATTTGTTCTTGTAGCTGAGGTATATGGTTTTCGTATATATGCATATTATTTACGATATGAGTAAACTTACCAGGTTTAAGTTTGCATACATATGCAATCATATGAACTAACATAGCGTATTGTGTCGTATTAAAGGGGATTCCGAGTCCGGTATCTCCCGATCTTTGTATAAGTATACAATTAAGTTTATTATCTTGTACATCCCATAGTGTCTCATAAGCACATGGTTGTAGTGCCATATCTGGGAGATCTTCTATGTTCCAGAGGGTAACTATCATACGTCTGCTATCTGGATCCGTTTTAATAGTATTGATAAGATTATCTAATTGATTATACTTAGCTATCTGATAACCATAGGCTTTACCAATAGTACCATCTTCTCTCATCCATTCGTCCCATACATGACAACCCATATCTTGTAACTTACGTACATCATTGGATTGCATTTGCCAGATCCATAATAGCTCTTTAAGAGCAGTCTTAGCTGCTACAAACTTAGTTGATAAGATAGGGAACTCTTTTTGTAAATCAAACTGCATGATTTGGTGTGGTAGCTTATATGTCGGAATACCTGTACGGTTATTGGTGTATGTGCCATGGTCTAAGATATTCTTTACGATATCAATATACTGCTTATCTGCGGTTCTCATTTATATACCTCCTGTGGAATTAAAAATATATTTATATTAGAGTGTGAACTCTATATTAATTTACAATATGGTGATATCGTAAAACTTGATTATTTCAGTTATATAATATAATGGTAATACAATGGTTATATTTATATTATATTTAAAAATGAGAAATAATCATGACTGTATTACAAGCTATTTTGAACATCAACTCTATGTCTTATGACGAAATAATAAACGGTTTTAACAATGTTAAAGTTGGTGTTGAGGAGTTCTTTGCGGAAGATCAATCTGTATTAGAAATCAGATTATTCTTAAAGAATAATTTTGACATCGATCTTCCATATTTCATAAAAGACGAAGTTGAGTATTCAGCATATATTGCTGGATATACACGTTGTTTAACAAATTTAGTATCCGATGGTTTAGCTAAAAACAGCAGCTTGAGCCTTATGGATGCTAGCAAAATCTTCACGGTAGTCTTAGACTACCGTGATGAGTTTGTAGCATTAGTTACTAATGCTACAATCAAAGCCTATAATCGTAAAGATTTAGGTGTAGCTTAAAAGTAATATAGGGGGTGGTTTATCCACCCCTATATATTATTATTTTTTTTTGGTAATCAGGATTTGAGTTATATAATATAATTATGATACAGTGGTTATATTATTTAGAAAGGAGATTTATAATGAGACGAAAGTATAGTTTCGATAATTTTATGGATATACTTCCATTGATTATTGCAATACTAATAGTCACTGTAGTATGGGTTTACATGGACCTAGAGTATAGCTGGTTATTTCATATGATAGCTTGTGTAACTATAGGTTTTATAGTAAGCGTTTTTATAGGGTGGTGATCATATGAGTATTAAGAAATTATTAATAGTGACTATTATAAGTATCTTAGTAGCATTCATATGTGGTCTATTAGATATCGATAAGATCTATATGTATATCATAAATGGTATATGTATAGGGATATTGATGGGAGTAGACTTAGTTTGATTTATAAGAAAGGATTTTAGAATGGAAAATTTTATTAGTAATATTGAGAATATGATTCAAGGTCATTATATTATTATCTTGGCTCTAGTATTGGTAGGTATCATTACATATATCGAATCAGAAAAGGCAGGTAACAAATAATGAATAAAATTCAAGCAACGTTATTATGTATTATATCTGCGGCTGTAGGTACAGCTTTACTATGTATAGATCATGTAGATAATTCTTGGATTAGTAGGGTTGTAATGTGTTATACATTAGTTATAATCTTTGCATTCTTAGGGTATTATGATGCGTATATACGTAAGGTACGTCTTATTAGAGTTGCTACTGATATGCTTGTACATTATTCATCAGAGACACCAGAATCTGTAAGAAATATGATTACTATTGCAGAGAATGATGCTAGTATAACTGATGAAAAACGTCAAGAAGTGATTGATGGATATAAACAAGTATTAGAGTTATTTACATTAGATAAGACTATGCCATCTGCTGAAGATTTAAACAGAGTGACAACCAACTGTTGGTATATGGGAATCATTTCAACTGTAATACTGCTCATCAATGTAGCATGGATTCACGAACTGTTCTCAGAGCTAAGCACATTAATATTAATGGTAGTATACGTTATACTACTGACTAAAAGTATTAATATTATGAGAGGTAAAGATAATGGAAAAGGAAAAACAACTCTTTGGAAGTAAGATCTTCCTGGAGATATTCTCTTCTCAGATTCTGACAGTTATTGGTTCTAATATAGCAGTGGCTATATTGGTGCACTTTGAGATATATGCGTTGGCTTTTATCAATATGGTAATAGCTGGGTATATCATTTCAATACAGAGCGGTACTATATCTAGCAATAAATTTATTGCTAGTCACTTAGAAGAAGGGTTAATCAAATTCAATGAACTTACTGGTGGTAAAGTTAAGACTAATCTACTGAATAATACTAGTAAGCGTATTGCAATTGAATCAGCTTTATCTGAAGCTGTAGATGGTAGTGGTGAAGTGTGTATAGTCACTCTACTGGTTGTATTAGTTAATATTATCACTTTAGGGTTTAAAATGGCAGGAGCGTTTTAAAATGTTAGTCTTATTGATGTATGTAATCTTACCGTTACTAATGGCTTTTACTTTCATGGCAGCTTTATATCAAATAGTAAATAAGAACTATGGATATATCATCGTCATGATTATATTAGCTGGTGTATTTCATTGGTGGATTACATACCACGGAGGTATTTAATTATTCTGAGTATAGTCAATGACTATACTCAGTTTCTTTATGTGTTTTATATTACGAGGTGAATCATGAAGTTCATAATGTGTCTTATAGCATTTCATGCTGTAATGACAGTTGGTGCTGATTGGGCTATAAACTATCAGCAAGATCTATTTAGGATACTAGGTGTATATATACCTGGTGTATTAGGCTCTATAGGTATAATTATCTATATGAATATCAAACTAAGAGCTGATGAGATAAAGGAGTATGTACAAAAGAGTAATAAAGCAAGAATAGACTATGCTATGGCAACTAAGACTCTACATAACTATGGTAGATGGCTTGTGACTTTCTTAGTTATAGTCTATATCTTATGGGTAGTTCAAATGATTGGGATAAATATATTAGGGGTGGTATAATGGAAAAACTAGCACGGCTTTCTTTAAGAAATATAGGTATGGTTATTTGTATAGGGATAGTAATATTGCTTAACTTGATAAACTTAAATACGTTTGTATCGTTTAGAGAGTATTATGCATTTATCTTTATGCCTGGTGCTGTATTCATTATGCTTCTAGTATATAATTATATCACTTATAATATATCCAAGCAATCTATGAACGGTAATACTCAACAAGAGATACTACGTAATAGAGATAGGTCTAAAAAGAAATGTATACGATTTGCTCGTGGGCTTATATCCTATGGGTTTGCTATACTACTATGGTATATTATAGCTATTATCGGATATCTAATTTCCAATCTACCACAATTCTAAACAGGCAAAAGTCCCATATAGGCATTGCCTATATGGGATTATTTTTTTTTGTATGTAAACTGGTTTACAATTGCATACTATAAACGTGTATGGTAGATACAGCTACTTACGATAGCTGTATCTAAATCTACCCATACACTTGTAGGAGAATATCCTACAGGTCATAAGGAGGTGATCCCTATGACACAAAGTGGTTGCGTAGGTAACTACGTTAATCATTTAGCAGCAAGGTCTACCAATTTAGATTGGCAGATTAGAACTGCTATGAGTCTAGTGGTTGATCGCTACGAAGGTATAAATAATATACCCCGTAGCGTAGCCATCAAGGCTTACAGATTCCTAATATCAGTAGGAATTGAGATAGCCATAACTGAAGAACAGTTATAGTTATCTAATATACATGGGTAAGGATACAGACCATTCTTACCCATGTATTATTTTTTTATACTTATTTGTTGGTGTTTTAGTAGTATCGTAAAACTTAGTATTTTCAGTTGTATACTATAATGGTAATACAATGGTTATATTATTTATTATTTACTTCAGAAAGGAAAATATTACCATGAAAAAACAAAAACAACAATTAAACTTAACAGCGTTCTTCGTATTGTTTGCAGTAATTGGGGCTATTGCTACGGCAGCTATCGTAAATGTTTTAGGTTTAGATTTCTGGAACTGGCCAACAGTTCCAGTGTCTGCTGGCATGTCCGCAGTTGAAACTGCGGAGAATTTGGAGACCCAAACAGCTGTCATGGTATTCTTCTTAGGAATACTAATGACTATCGGTATGCCTATCGTAGCTACGGCTGCGGTAGACTTATACTTTGGCCCAAAATAGTTTAGAATATGGGATACAGGTATTACCTGTATCCCTATATCTTATTTTATTTTTTTTAGAATCCGTCATCGAAAGATGCAGAGCTACCGCTTCTAGCTTGGGATACTAGTGGTGCTTCTTCTATCATACCATTAGTACCAATAACTACTAGAGGGAAGTCCATGTTAGTATTAGAGTTACGAGCAGTACCAGTAGCGAAGTTAATACGCATAGCCTCAAGCAAGAAGTCATCTGGGAGACTTACATTTTCGATATATTGCTTAGTAGCTAAGTTCATCATCTTGAAGTACTTAGCATCTGTACGTTTATCATATACTACAACGACTTTAGTATTAGGGTTAGATTCCATGATCATACGATTTTGCTCTGGAGTGAACTCATCAGTTGGAGCTAATTGAGTTCTATCAGATGGTGGAATCAAATCAAAGCTTTGTGCACGTTGAGCAATAAAGGATGGGAAGTCCATACCTTGGATAGCTTGTGGTGGAACAAAACCAGTGGATTCCAATTGTTGTCTTGGAGCATCCAATAAGTTTTTGTATAGGCCCATAATAGCGGCATTATCATCACCAGCATCAATCTTAAGATCTTTAACACGAGATAATTCCAATTTAGCTGCCGTAGTGATATTATCATTAATAGCTTTAATAGCACTTAGTTTAGTACTAGTGATAGTAGAGATTACACTGGCCATATCAGTCATATACTGGTATTTGCCTTTAAGACGAGATGACATACGTAATTGATTGAACTCGGTCTTAAGTTCATCTTGTAATACGCCTAGTTGAGATACAGTCTCTCTAAGCATATCATTAGTTTCATCATACATCTCAGCAATAGGTACATTAGTGGTTAAGATAGCTGCTTTCTCTGGAACAGCAGACTCTCCACCCTCACCGTTTAGAGGTTTAACTTTACGTGGTCTACCACGACGTTTTGTAGGAACTACAAGCTCCTTAGGTGGTGCATCTAAAGAGATACTATTATTATCTCGCATCCCACCAAATAGTTTTTTCTTAGGTGGAGTAACTTCCACTTTGATTTCTTTGTTTTCCGCATCAGTAGCGGTGGTAAACATGCTTTCCATATTTGTAAGTCCTTTCTTTCTTGGGCTAATATTGGTTTTTATATAGACGTTAACTTTGTAATAACTAACAGGAGGTATTGAGCTATGAAAAGTGAACTAGTCTATGATATTAATAAGAAGTTTATTGTAACTATACTAAAGAATATAAAGTACAACCCTAACGATATTGTATTTGACTTTAAGAACTTCTATCTATCTATTGATGTAAATAAAGAGAGAGAACAAGCTTCTTTTGTAATAACTGATAAAGAGGGTAAAGAAATCGTATCATTCTTTAAGCATTATAGAAAGTATACTGCTTATAGTAACTGTATGCCTATAAGAGACTTCTTAAGTGACCCTACTATAAATGAAGCATTAAAGGATTTTGTATTCGATGGTGGTAAGGTTATCAAATACTTATATGGTGGTGGTCCTGGATATAGAATTATTATTAGAGAATTGTATCTACTTCTAAACGAGCATGCTAAAGCTGTAACCAAAGATAATTTCAGTTGTATACTATAAAGGGGATACTGAGGTAGACATTATTTTATCTAACCCCTCACTAGGCTCCGGAAAGCATAATAAAATCCAACACAACGACATAAAAAAGAGACCCCCTATCTCTCATTGATAATCGTTGCTATGGACTCCTTTCTGATACACAAATATATAACCATTACAAAAAAGAACGTGATATATTTCCGGAGCCTATATACTAACACACTTAAAGAGAAAATAATTATAAGAGCAAATCCCAATTGCTCTACCACCCCTAGAACAATTATTCTGCCTCAGTATCACTGAACTCCCTTAGTAGACGTGCATCCTTTCTGCACGTCTACACTCTATTTTTATTTTTTGTCTATTTAGCTTGATTTCAATGGGAATAGTAAGTTTTTACAACCCTGACCACATATCATTAATAGGAGGAAACTAATTATGCTTCATATATACGACCAATATTTTGATGGGTCAGACTTAACGTTACTGAACTCATTCTTTATAAAAGCTAAGAAAGATAAAGCCGGATGGACTTCTCCATATATAGTTATGGTAGCCAGAGATAATTCTACTGGTGAGAAAGTTAGATGTGAGATAGAGAATCCAGAATACATATATTTTGTGGCTAAAGATCCACAATCAATAACTCATCATTATGATTACATTGAACGTGATAAAGTTATTCCAGTTAAGTGTAATAATGGTGAGCTTCTTAAATCTATTGCTGAGAATACAGGAAATATAGAATACTTCTATAATAATATTAAGTCTAGAGACTTTGGTGCTAATACTAAGTTGCATACTTGTAATACAGTATTCTTATCTGATATGGAACTATCTGACCATTATAGATTTTGGTTTAGTCGGAGATTCCCTAATGAAATTAGGGTCCCACCAACTAAGGCTTACTTCGATATCGAAGTTGATATCTCAGAGATTGCTGGTGATTTCCCAGAACCAGGTGAAGCACCTGTATCTGCAGTAACTTATATCTTTGGTGATAATATCTATACATACATTCTTAGAGACCCACGTAATGTATTAGTGGAACAGTTTGAAATGGAATGTAGAAATAATGGTCTAGATGGTGAATTGTTTAGTCTTATTCGTTCTACCGTTGGTGGTAATGACAAAGTTAAACACTTTGGTTTAGAGAATATGAAATGGCATCCTTTATTTTTTGATGATGAAAAGGAACTATTACATTCTTTATTCGATAAGGTTAATGAAGATAAACCTGATTTCATGTTAGCATGGAACATGGCGTTCGACTTACCTTATATTATTGCACGTATAGAAGACCAATTTGGAGAGAAAGCATCTGACTATATTTGTCATCCAGACTTCTATACTAAAGAATGCTATTACTACGTAGATGAACGTGCTGGTCAAGCATTAGCAGAACGTGGTGACTATGCACAGATATCTTCATATACTGTATACTTAGACCAAATGATTCAGTTTGCTTCTAGACGTAAAGGACAAGCGGCTTATCAATCTAATAAGTTAAATGATATCGGTCAACAAGTTGCTGGTGTAGCTAAGTTAGATTATCATCATATCACTAGAGATATTGGTGAGTTACCATTTAAAGACTTTAAGACATATATCTTCTATAACGTAGTAGACGTTATAGTTCAGGTATGTATTGAAAAAGAAACTGGTGATATTGATTATGTATACAATACCACAGTAGATACCAATACTAGATATGCTAAAGCTCATAGACAAACTGTATATCTTAATAACCAACGTGTTAAGATTTACTACAATGATGGGTTTGTTCATGGTAATAATATCAATAAGTTTAAAGAGAAACCTAAAGAGAAGTTCCCTGGTGCATTCGTAGCAGACCCTAATCTTATTGGTGACTTTGCTAAGATTAAGATTAATGGCCAACCAGTATTACTATTCGATAACTCAGTAGACTTTGACTTTAGTTCTCTATATCCTAGTATCATTCGTGAGTTCAATCTATCAGCACCAACTCAAATCGGTATGATTAAGTTTAATGATGAAGCACTAAGTGGTGCTAAGTTCATCGAAGATATAGCCACTGATGATAGTATCACATTCTGTCATAAATGGTTCAATATGCCTAATGTAGAAGAGATGGTAGACATCATTAAGATGAACGCTCCAAGAATTCAAACTAAGAAACCATTCATGGCTTATACTGATGGTGTCTTAGGTGAAGTTGAGCCTGATACGTATACAACGATTAACATGTTTAGACATTCTGACACTGAAGCTGAGTCAATGTTTATAGCTAAAGAATTATCCAAAGGAGAGCTCGAAGATGGCGAAAGAGTATAATGTAGACTACTATAATAATCTTATTAAGATGCTAAAGTGTGATAGCATCTTTAATAGTGAGAATGATAACGTATTACTTGGTTTTGGTCCTGGTATGTCTTATATGCAAATTGTAGCACCACCAGCTAATAAACCTATTGAGGGTAATGCTAATATCAACTGTCTTGACTTTAAGAACTGTATGAAACAAGAGAACTTTACATTCTTACATGATAACTATGAGTTCGGTAGACAAGACATCTTAGACAAGTATTACAATATCTTGAACTGCATGGATACTAAGAACTTAGAAGTCCAATATAATAGTGAAAGATTTACAGATAAGTTCCAATACTTCTTGGATGCTAAAGCTAGTGATGGTGCTATTAAGTTAGTTATCGAAACTAAGAAGAGAGATTATATCTGTATGATTTCTCGTGGTATCTTCCCTATCGTTAAGGGTGATAAGATGGAACTATTCTTATATGATATTCCTACAACGTCTAAGTTTAAGCTATTAGTGTTTAGACTATTCAAACGTAATGGTTATATCATCGACCAAGTATTCAAGTTATTATGCTAATATACATTTTAGGCTATGGCTCTCTGGGTCATAGCCTTTAAATGCTGAAACATCCTACTAATATGCTACTTTTTTCAAGGAGGTAAATGATGGCTGATGATATCAAAAAAGATACAGCCGAGCAACGTGACCTATCTAAGTCCATTTCTAATATGCTCAATGGTTTGTATCGAAGAGCTTATATGACTCAACCAGATGCTAAAGATGAATTAGATGCATCGGATGCAAATATATCTGATACAGTTGAACGTATCATCTCTGACTCTAGTTATAAGACTGGTCTAAATAATATTTCTACATTATATGCTAAACTATTACGTTCTCGTGGTGGTACTGCAAGTAATGATGATATGAACCAGATCTTTGGTAACGATATGGAGTTATCTGGGTCTTTATATAATGCATTCTTTAATAATAAGAATCTTAAAGACTATGATGCAGAGATCGATATGATCTGTAAGTATATGCCTAAGCTAGATGCAGCGTTAAGTACGTTATTAGATAACGTATTATCTGCTGACCATTTTGCTAAAGACTATATTACTCTAGCAGAAACAAACTTCTCTATGGTTAGTGATCAAAAGACTATTGCTAATAACGTAGAGCTTATTAAGCACAAGTATAACCTAGCAGAGAAGTTCCAAGACATTGCATATAATGCTATGAAGTATGGTGAAGAGTTCGTATATGTAATCCCATATGCTACAGCAATCTCTAGATTGTATAATACAGCTCAGGCTACAGACGTAGTTAAAGAGTCTGTAAACTTCGACCAAGACTTTATTAATGCTTATAATTCTGAAGCAAAGAATAAAGTCAATTTTAATGACTTCAATTTAAACTTATCTTATCATAATGGATTACTTAACGAGTCTATTGTGGCCAATATCAAGGCAATTGAAAGACTCAAAAGTATCCAGGAGCAAAGTTTTAACGAAGCCTATGTACCTGTACTGGAGGCTATGAGTGACGTGCAGAAAGCCTCTTTAAAGAAGGATACAAGTATCTCTAATGCTCTTACCCCAAAAGATGAATTAGATGTAAAAGACTTCTTTGAGCCAACTCCAGATGGTATTACTGATCCTAATAAAGTTAAGAAATATGGTAAAGATATTAAAGCAGCTGGTGCTTTAATGAAAGTACTTAAACGTGAAAACGTTGTACCTATCTATATTGATGATATCTGTTTAGGATACTACTATATTGAGGGTGTAACTGATAGTTACTTAGATGACCGTAGTGGTATGGCTGGTGTTGGTATGACTGACCCTATGAATGCTATGGCTATGTCTAAAGCACCACAAGCAGCTTTAAAGAATTCTGGTCATGTAGATGATAATCTTCTACGTGGTATTGCAGCTAAGATCTCTGGTATGATTGATGCTCAATTCATTAAGATGAATAAAGACTTATCTAGAGAGATCTATGCTATTCTTAAATACAATAGCTTAACTCTTAAAGGAGAGAATGCTTTAAATATTACATTCATCTCTCCTGATGATTTAATCCATTGCTATTATAAGATGGATCCAGATTCTCATCGTGGTATCTCTTTACTTAATGACTCTATCATTCCAGCTAAGTTATATACTGGCATGTATATCTCTAATACATTAGCTACTATGTCTCGTGGTTATGATAGACGTGTATACTATGTGAAGAACTCTGGTGTAGATACTAATATCTCTCAATTACTTCTTCAAACTATGAAGCAAATCAAGATGACTAACTTTAATATTAGACGTTTTGAAAATATGAATAACGTATTGAATATCATTGGTCAATTCAATGACTTTATTATTCCTACAAATGCTTCTGGTGAATCTCCTGTACAGTTCGAAATCATGCAAGGACAAAACATTGACCCTCAAACTGAACTTATGCAGAAGCTTGAAGATATGGCTGTAGATGCTACTACAGTTCCTGTAGAAATTGTAAATGCTAGAAACTCTCTAGACTATGCAGTACAAGCATCTATGACATCTAGTAAGTTCTTAAAGACTGTAATCAGTGACCAAATTATTACTAATGCGTTCTTTAGTCGTATTATGACACAGTTGTATAGAGCTGAGTATGATGATTCTAAGGCTATCATTAATGTATCCTTACCGCAACCATCTTACTTGAATACATCTAATACGTCTACTATGATTAATAATATGAATGATATGGTTCAAGCTATAACTGATTCTTATTCTGAAGACTTTACTGAAGAACAAAAACCATTGTTTATGGCTAATATCAAGAAAGAAATGCTACGTACTTATATTGACCAAAACATGGTTGATAGAGTGGCTAAAGAAACTAAGTTACAGTTAGCTGCTAAAGCTACAGATGATACATCAGATAACTCTGGTGGTGGAGACTACTAAGAAACACAAAAAACCCCTATATAGGCAATGCCTATATAGGGAGTTTTGTTTACATATTAACCTTGGAAGTCAACAGTGCCACCAGAGTTGCCAGTGCCATTGCTAACAAGAGTTTTATGATATGCATTGAAAGTACCGCTGTAACGGAATTCGGATTCGTTCCAGATAGTACCTTTACGCACCCAGTCAAGTAATTGTTGAGCACGTTCATTAATGTACCAGTTAGAGATAGGTACACAGTTGTATTCAATGGACAATTCTTTGAATTCGTATTGACCCTTTTCAGAGTTATACAATTCAGAGAAGTCAGCATTAGTTGGTTGAGCTGCAACCAAGTAGTATGCTTTTTCGATATGACGCATTGTGTTGTTAGTTACGATATACATGAATGTGAAACATTCGTTTTCGAAACCAGCATCCAATACGCCTTTTTCGATAAGACCATTGTAGTGCTTAATACCTGTAGTAGGGTCTTTAATACCACGTAAGTATAATTCATGTACTTTAGTAAGTACAGAACCAGCTTTTTCGAAGAAACGCATGGAGATCTGAGAAGCAGATGGAGTTGTAACTTTGTTGATTACGTTAATGGATTGGATACCATTTGTCAATTCTGCAGTTTCAGATTGCATGTTATCGAGACCACTCAAACCACGGAATTCATATTCCAAGATATGAACGTAAGTATCGATAAGTTTCTTGTAACGAGTATTACGGTCAGCCAACTCAGTTAAGAATCGAGGAATATCCAATACGATAAGTAAGGAATAGCCAGATTCAAATTGGTTGAACTGTTGCAAGTTAGCCCAGTCAGTAGTACCACGGAAAAGGGCATAACCTGTTAGGTCTCTGGTATCAGTTGTACCATCAAAGATGAAAGGAATTTCACCATTTGTAAAAGCCATTGTTTAGTTCTCCTTTCCTTATACGTTTTCAGCAACTGGGACAGCGATAATACGGAAGATTTCGTATTGTACGAAGTCTTTGAATTTAACTTTGATAGAAGCGTATACAATTTTATTAGCAGCATAGATTGTATTTTGTTCCATAACCAATTCGATAGAAGCGAATTTGGATTTGAATTTCTCAATAATACGGTTAACGTCTGCTTTGTATTTTTCAAAGTCTTGACCAGTGATAAATTTGTAACGAGATTTAGGACATTGTTTACGAATTTCTTTAATCAATTCTTGTACAGTAAGTACGTTATTGATGAAAGATAATTGAGTATAACGGTCTTGAGAAGTGTATTCGGAAACTAATGTGAATACGTTGTTAATATTCATACCATAGTTTACACGCATATCTTCCATTTTTGTTTGTTGGTCCAATGTAGGAGTAACTTTAGGAATGAAAGATACAGTCTTATCAATAACGTTAGGAATGATCCAGCTGTTAGCTTCACCAGCACATACCAAGTTACGACCATTACCGAAGTGCATACAAACCAAACGAGCAATATCATAACCGATAGTTACAGTGATTTGTTTGTTTGTGTAAGGATCATAGATGTCGTAGGATTGGCAATAGTCAGCTACGAAACGAGAACGGTTAGCATCAATACCACCGATCATATCTTTCTTAGATTTGATTGCCAATAATGTATTCATACCAATACCGTAATCACGGAAGAAGAATACGTCTTGACGGAATTTACACAATTCTACGATAGCAGTTTTAACTGGTAATGCATAGTTAGCATCAACTACAACGTCAATTGGAGTATTATCAGTATTGAAGATATCATCAGAGAAAGTGCCATCGAAAGCTTTTTTCATTTCTTCATCGTAAGGAGTACGATAAGTTTTGTTTAACTTACGAGCATCTTCTGCATTCAATTTTTCTTTATATACTAAAGGATAACGGCCCCATTTGCCATTGTCGCCACCTTTAAGGAAGTGACCTTCGGAAACGTTTAGGTAAGTAGTAGTTTGACCATCTTCGTTTTTATCATTGATATGAATTTTTGCAAATTCTTGACCACGATAATCACGACCGTTCAAAATATCAGAAGTTTTCAAGATATTTTCGTCAATGCCAGACATTTTAGCTACAGCTTGGAAGAACAAGTTAGTTTGGTCTTCGTAAGCATGTACTTTAATTTGTGCAGCAGAACGTTTGGATACAGAGTCAATGTACAAGTTATAACCACGTTCTAATTCATCAGGGTTCAAGGAGAAGATCATGCTTTCTAAAGCAACGTCGTTCTCATAAACGTCTAATTTATAACGAGCGGATTCAGCTGTACGGGACAAAGTATCATCAAGAGATACACGGATACGTTTGTTAGAAACGCCACGACCATTGTCAGTTACTACGAATAACAAGTAGTCGTTCATACGTGTACCAGCAGCAACAGCTTCACCAGTGAACTTTTCAGCTACTGTAAGAGCATTGCCTTTCTTTTTCAATACATAGTCGGCTAATTTCTTAATGTCATTACCGATCTTTTCTTTCAATAAAGTATCAGAATCGATAGACTCTACAGAGTAGCTAATAGCACATGTATTGATGATAGCTTTTTGTACTCGAGGATCAGAATCAACAGCAGCAGGGTCAGTGATAGGTGTTTCAAAACCATCAGCTGCACCTAATTCCATGATTTCTTCTTTGATGTATCGAGGACGATCAGCTTCTTCAGGATAAAGAGCTACGTCAGAAGTTAACCAGTATTCTTCGTCTTTGATAGGTTTCAAAACACGAACACCGTTTTCTTCAACTTCTTCACGAATGATATTGAAGTTTTCATCATGACGATAGCGGAACAATTGTTGCTTATCTTCTTTAAGATGAGCAACTACTGCAAAGTTAGCCAATGTGGAATCAGGATGCACTACACGTTTTGCATACAAGATACCGCCATTGTTGATAACGTTAGCAGCTTGAAGTAAAGGTTGGCCATGGCGTTGGAAAGAGATCTCGCCATATTGCTCGAAGAACTTATTACCTTGGATATGAATATAGTCTTCTGTACCCTTATCAGAAGTGAAAGCCGAAAAGACCACTGGTCTTGTCGTATTGTCAGATATCTGTAGGGAAGGAATATCGGACTGATCTTCTAGAATGATTGTAGTACCAATCATATGTTTTCCTCCTTTAAAATACAAATTTTACAGGTTAGTCATATTATAATATTACTAAACTTTTACATCTATGTTGATATACCGCCCTATAAGGGTATACTAACCCATAAGGATTTTTTCCATTGGAGAGTCAACTTGGTTATCATTAATGATAGCATTGACTACAGCATCATCCCAGTTTTCAGATGTGATAGATGTAAATGGAGAAATATACTTAGGTACCATCTTAACAGAAATAGATTTATAGTGGTTCATATTAGGGTCTTTAGCTAAACGGAATGGAATAGATTCATCTTTAGCAGATCTACATACTTGAGAGATAATCATACCAAACATTTGAGCTGAGATACCAAATGAACTACCATTGTATTTGATACTATCCATTAGGAATGTATGTAATTGATCATAAGGGATTGTATTAGGAATATTACCAGTAATCAAGAAGATCTTAAACATGTTTTCCACGTTGATGATATCTTCTGGAGACTTAGTATTTAGAATTACAATATCTCCCTTATGGAAACGTAATACACGATAGTCCTTAGGGATAGGAGTCTTCTTATCTATTACATAGTCTTTAACCTTGTCTACCTGGTTAGGCATACAGGATATTACCATAGGGAAGTAAAACATCTTTAACCCTAGTTCAGACTTACCATTCTTATCAAACACTTCATAGTTGAATAAGCCTAGTGTATTTACGTATTCACCAGCAAATTCAGCATACTTCATATTACCATCAGATCTAAAGTAATCTTCTGGTATATAGAATACTAACTCCCCATCACCATTGAAGATAAGAGAGTCGCCTTCTTTAGTTAAAAATTTAGGTATTGCCATCTTTATTTATACCTCCTTCTTAATGAGTTGTTCAGGTTGGTCATTTTTATAGAGCCTTATAGAAAGTGAAACACGATTATATAATATAGATGTGTAATGATGGTTAATTCAAACTCAGGAGGAATCAATTATGAAATTTAATGAAGAAACTTTTAAGAACCTAGTTAGTATAACACTAGACTTCGATGAGTTATACAAAGATACTACACAATATGGCGGTGAAGGTAAACCACCGTTTAGAGCATCTTTTGGTGGTAGTCAGAATATTGAAGTAGCTATCCCTAAAGATATCAATAAAGCAAACTATACTGGATACTTAGATTTTAAGTGTGTATATCATTCTATCTCATTAGTTAGAAATGAGAGTATCAGATCTGATAGTGCTCTTGTAGGGTATCGTATGTTTGCTAATAGTGAAAGAGATAAGAATAAGCTAATCACTATAGTAGAAAGAATCTACTACCCATTTAGACCAGATGAACTAGATGACTTATACTATAAGATTCTTACAGTTAGACCTAAGACATTAGAACGTTTTGATGTATCATATAGACTAACTGGAGAACGTAAACAGATAATAGACTTTACTGATTCTCTACGTACAGTAAACTATAAGATAGGGCATCTAGTACAACTCATTAATGACTGTAAGTAAAAAGAACTCCCAGTATAGGCAATGCCTATACTGGGGTCCTTTGTTTTTTCTTAGAATAGTAGTTATAGTTAGTCCTATTACTTAAGAATACTGTGTTTAATGTGTTTGATAAACGAATGATTGCCTTCATACCACTTTAGGGATTAGTGGAATGAAATAAGTATTATAGTCTTGCTTGTTATAATGTATTTTCTGATTAGATCGCTTACATGCTAGATTCTTATATAATGCTTTTTACATAGTAAAAACAGTTTTTGAAATATATCTATTAGTTTGTAATTCAAAGTTGACTTAAAAAATAAATTACAAAAAAAATTATAGTACTTATAGACTCCCCGAAAGAAAAATGCATCGTTTAACGAGATTCCCTATTATTTTTTGTGCTTCCTTAGTGGTTATAGCACCGTATTCATCTTCAGCCACCAATGTATCAATCGTTCTAGAATTTAGAGTATCTTTAGATATATGTGTCCCATAGTCCAGTTTTCTTCGTTCAACTTTATCTATTACTTTTCTGACTAGCTCATATAGATTCATAAAGAATTCTCTATCTATAATTACTTTATCGTTATATACATCATTTTTTACATCGACTACAAACTCTGGGTCGTTATCATATACTCCTAGAGTTCTACACATAGCACCAACTAGGGTGAAGCACTTTAATAAGTCATAAACGTGTAAACGTTCATCGCTTTCGTACTTGATCACTCTTCTTCGGTAGAACTTATCAAAGATTTTATCGTTAGCACTAGTATAGACTTCTAGGAGCTCATTGATACTTATAGGCATATTATCTTCAACACCAGTATCTAATATATTAACGATACCATCATTAATAATACTATCTAGAGCATTTCGGACTAGGTTTAAATGTGCTCTAGTAGCGATACTGTCCCTATATTGATCTAATTTCCCAAACCCAGATACTTTAGGACGCATATCACTATATATAGATACCATATTAATTATACTACAAATGACAAAGTTAATTGTCTTGACCCGGACGACACCAGGTTCTTCATTATCTCTTACTTGGCTTAAATCGGTACCATCAATAGTCCAAATATGTGTTTCCATTATATCACTCGTTCCCTTACATTCTTAAAATATTATAATCTGTCGCCTTCAGCTACTGGAGTTTCAGTGTGTTCTTCTGTAGTACCAGGAACTTCAGTATGTGTTTCTTCGGTATGGCCTTCTTCAGTTGCGCCAGTGTGTTCTTCAGAAGTTTCTGCATGGTTTTCTTCTACACCAGCAGTTTCAGTGTGAGATTCTTCACTTGTAGCTACTGCAGGAGTGCCTTCGTGGGAAGTTTCTTCGTCAGAAGTGTGGTTTTCTTCAGTGTGTGTTTCTTCTGTGGAAGGAACTACTGGAGAAGCTGTTTCAGTATGAGCTTCCTCGCCTGTAGTTGGTACAGCAGGTGTAGCTTCATGAGTTTCTTCATTAGCTACTGGAGACTCTGTATGAGTTTCTTCTGTGCCAGGAACTGCTGGTGTAGCTTCATGAGATTCTTCACCTGTAGTTACTGTAGGAGATTCTTCAGAAGTATGTGTTTCTTCATTAGCTACTGGAGCAGCTGGAGTTGCTTCATGAGAAGTTTCTTCAGAAGTATGGTTTTCTTCTGTATGAGTTTCTTCAGTATTAGCTACAGGAGCTGCTGGAGTTTCAGTGTGTTCTTCAGTAGTACCAGCTGTTTCAGTATGAGTTTCTTCTGTGGAAGGAACTGCTGGTGTAGCTTCATGAGTTTCTTCTGTATGACCATCTTCGTGATGTTCTTCAGAACCAACAGGAGGAACAGGGGTTACTGGTGTTTCTTCATGGTGTTCACCTTCAGCTGGAGCTGGTGTTGGAGGTAATACAGGGTTAGTATCATCGGATCCGCCTAATGGTGGAGCTACTGGATATAACACTGGTGGCTCATTATTAGTAGATCCTGGAATTTCAATACCACCTGGAACTGCAGGAGTTTCTGTATGAACTTCTTCACCTGTAGTTGGTACAACAGGAGTAGCTTCATGAGTTTCTTCGTTGTTTACAGGAGCTGGATTTTCAGTATGGGTTTCTTCACCTGTAGTTGGTACGGCTGGAGTAGCTTCATGGGAAGTTTCTTCAGAATTATGGTTTTCTTCAGCATGAGTTTCTTCATTATTTACTGGAGCTGCTGGAGTTTCAGTATGCTCTTCGGTATTACCAGGAACTTCTGTATGAGTTTCTTCTGTAGAAGGAACTGCTGGAGTAGGTGGTAATACAGGGTTAGTATCATCAACTACAGTACCAGTTTCTTCACCTGTAGCAGGAGCTACTGGAGTAACAGGGGCAACTGGTGTTTCTGTATGAGTTTCTTCTGTGGAAGGAACTGCAGGAACTTCTGTATGAGTTTCTTCGCCAGTAGTTGGTACAGCAGGAGTAGCTTCATGAGTTTCTTCGTTAGCTACAGGAGCAACTGGTGTTTCTGTATGAGTTTCTTCTGTGGAAGGAACTGCAGGAACTGCTGGTGTAACCGGTGCTACAGGAGTTTCAGTAGTGTCACCAGTAGTATGCCCCTCAGTAGGTGTAGTTTCTTCTTTTCCTGGAGTTACAGTAGGCGTAGTAGCATCTGTACCAGGATGATTAGGGGTTGCATTTTCTTTTTTATCTTCAGGTTTATTAGTTACAATGTCATCTTTTGTTTCGACTTGGTCTAATACGCCATCTTTTTTAACAATCACTTTGTCTTCCTCTTCTTTCTCAATAGTTTCTATAACCCAAACTTCTTTAGGTGGTAATACAAGTCCTTCAAGAACCCAATTACCTTTAGTAATCAAATCATTAGCTAGTTTAGCAACTTCCTTAGGACAGTCAGTATTCTTAGGGAAAGTAATATGCTTATCCTTAGCGTCAGGTGATAATGCATTAATGATATTAGCTACAGATTTGTCTGTAATCTTATCAGAATCTCTCAACCAAAGATCTGTTTTAAGACCTTTAGCTGGTGTCAATTCAATATCTTTAAGTGCATTACATCCAGCAAACGTTACATCTGCTGCCTCTAATTTAGTTACGTCCAATTTAACAGACTCAAGTTTCTCACATTGATAGAAAATACCATCGGCAAAACGAAGATCTGTAGATCCACTTAGATCTACAGATGTAAGGCTTTTAGCATTATAAAACATATCATTTGCCGAAGTGAGCTTACCAATGTTTTCCAATTTAACACTAGCAAGTTTACGGCATTCTCTAAACATTGAGTTTGCAGATACTAGATTAGTGGCATCCAATGTACCAGCATCAGCTAATTCATAGCATAATGCAAACATATTGTCTGCTACGATAGTATTCTTAGTATCTAAAGGACGAGGCAATAAGTCTAGCTCTTTATTAATAATAGGGAACTTACGATCCATGAAGTTGTAAGCATCATTAGGTACTTTGATAGCTACACCATCATTCAAGAAATCATAGTTCGCTTTAGAGAATTGTAATCTACGAAGTTTGGTAATATCAATAGATACAACTCTGGAATCATAGTCCATAGAGCAATCGAACTGAATTACTACAGTTGGATCTTCCATGTCCATTTTGTTTAGGTTATAAGTAAATGGTGCACGTGAATTATGTCTTAAGAATTCAAAACCTTTAACACGGCCACTTAATTTAACCAATCTGCCATCTTTCACATAGTCTATATCCCATAAAGTCGGAGACCCTGCCTCAAGATAGCAAGCATAGCAATGCTCAGGTGTTGCATATTGAAATCGAACAAGCAGTGCTTGTTTGATCTCATGTGTTACATCAATGAGTTCAACCCGAGGACATTGGTATCCTCGGGTATACTCAGCATCATATACTTTTACAAAAGGCATATCTCTTGTAGGATCGACTTCTAGGAACTTAGGACCATTTTTAAAATAGTCTGCCATTAAAGCCTCCTTATAGTAAATAATAATTATTTGCGTTTCTTAGTCTTACCTGTAGATTGCAAGCGATTAAGACGATTAGCTTCTTTTTCTTTAATGTACTCGTTCATCGCTTGGTCTAAGTAAGTGATAAGAGACACGAAATTATTAATTATTTGTTTCGTGAAATCTGTCTCCTTATTAGCTTTACGGGCAGAAATAGCATTAGCTAGGTTTAATAGGAAGTAGAATAAGAATAAGACATTACCCTTATCGCTAATATTGATTTTAGCTAGTGCATGTTCCACAGCATAGATAGGATACAATGGTAAACCTAATTCTTGTGCAGCAGTAAATACTACACCAGAATCAAGTTTACTGATGCCGATTTTATTCAGCATTCTTGTGATTGTATCATGATTATGCTTACAGTTTTTCAATAGCTTTGTAGGGTTCAAAGCAGAATGATTGTTTTTATAGTAGTTAATAATGTATTCTGCTTTTTCAGAGTCTTGTAGACAAGCTAGACGGTGTTCCATTTGAGCTTTGATTTCAGGATCTTCTGCTTTTTCAATACCATCTTGGAAACGTTGTACAAGACTAGTGTAAGAATCTGTAGCAGCTGTATTAGCTAAGCCAGATTCATTGATTTTATTAGTGATCTTTTCAATCTTTTCATTAATAGCAGTGAATGCTTGTACTGTACAAGCTTGACCAAAGTCTACTACAGTACCATATAACCAAGAGGATAGCATGTCTTGTGGAACTTCTTGTTCTTTAGCTTTATTTAAGAAGTATACAGATTGATCACCTAGTTCTACAATAAGATTTAACTTAGGTTCTTCTTGACCTTCAGGTACTTGAAGTTTATCATATACAGTAGCAGCTTTAGCAATAGCTTCTACTGGAGCGTCTTCAAATCCTTCTACTTTGATTTGTGTGAAATCTGCATCTACAGCTTTGATATCTTTCTTATCAAGCTCTAAAGCATCGATTTCATCTTCAACTTCTTTTAAGATATCATCTTGAGATTTCTCTTCTGGTTGTGCTGTAGTTTCAGCTACTGGTTCTTCTGGTGTAAGAATCTCAGTATCTGGTTCATTCTCAGTAACTACAGTAACGTCATTAATGTCTACTACTTTATTTTCTTCCATTATAATTCTACTCCTTGAAGATTTAATCTAATATTAGTGATATAGTCTGGTAATAGTTGATTACTAGATAAGATTGCTTCCATAGCATCTCTAAAGATAGTACCATTGTCACTGAAGTTACTATTAATAACGTCGCTGATAGGTGCATCGTATGCTAAGTTTACAAACTGATCAAATGTAATAGTTAAACCAGCGATATATTTAAGAACTAGTTCCATATTGGATAGGATTACTACAAGTTTATCGTTCTTATGGTTCATTCTATTGTAAATAGTACTAGCGTCTTTATTCTTTTTAAGCTCATCTATATTTAAAGCATCACAAATATTATTAGCTTCATTGATGATAAGCTTAGTGATTGCAGTAACCATATGATCACTGAATCTTGCTACGATTAAGTCATAAATACAGTTAGCAGCAAAATAAGCATCCAACCCGTCAATAGCTGGTTGGAATGTAAGATTAGTTGCTTTACATACTTGGTCAATAATAGCGTTATAGATCTCTTGCTCTCTAGCCTTAGTATTCTCTTTGTCCATAGGGAACTTAATATACATATTCTCGAAATTGTATTTGAATACGTTAGGGATATTAGGCATAGGGCTTATATGACACTCATAACGTCTTTCAATATTAGAATTGACTACATCGAAGATATAATCAGAATTGAATACGGATAGAATCTCAGCTAACTCCCGTTCAGATGCAATATCATATTCATTTTGATGGATACCAAACATCGCTTTCTCCTCCTTGATAGGGTTTAATTAATTTTACTGCTCTGTTTATGTACTATTTAAAAATTATTCCACAGTAAGGAAGTACCCTACTGTGGAAATACATTATAGATTCTTATATCTATTAGCTAAGTTACCTTGAAGAACGCTATATTCCTCATCAGGTAGCATACTATATGCAGATGATGGTAATGTAGATGTAGTCTCATCACGATATAGATCAACTTGGTCTTTAGTCATATTATACTTAGTAGCATAAGCTTGTAAGAATACTGGATTCTTCATAGCTTCCTTGAGTTCTTTCTCATCTTCAGCTTCACGTCGCTTATCCCACTCATCAAATGTAATACCAAGACTCTTACGCATCTCATTGACAAGCTCAGTACTATCTTTCTTAGTTGTATCAGTATTGAGCATATCCTTTTGGACTTTAACGATATCTTCAGTGATATCCATTAACTCTTCCGCTTCTGGACTGAATACTTCTTCCTCAGTAGCAGAGTCTGTCATAATGGTACTCTTATTGATACCGAAACGTTCTTTAAGATCTTTACCCTCATACCATACATACAATGCCATCAAGTAAGAGAATGTCGCATCATCATGTGTAGTCGCAGAGTGGTCAACTTTACCATTACGTTTAACTTCAAGACCACGGAACTCTTGATATAGTATCTTAGATATGAACTTGTCTTTGTGATTGTCCATACGTTCTCTTAGAATTTGAATCAAGAGCTCACGTACAGATTTACTAGAGTTCAGACCATATACTTTAACTAATTTCTTAGTACGTTTAACTTTACCAGGTCCTTCGTTGACCTCTTCTAAGATACGTTCTTTAAATTCATAGTAAAGATTCTTCTTAATCTTAGTTTTCATGAGCATAGATACTACAGCTGCACCAAAACCACCATTAAGTTCGACATTGACTACAGCGTTAGGCATATACTTAGTAACTATTTCGTATACACACTTAGCTAAGTCTTTCTGACTGATATAGTTACACTTTAAGATAGCTATAACTTTAGTTGTCTTAGAGTCAATTACAGTAATAGCAGAACTATCTCGTTTATATCCACCAGAAACGTCGACACCAATAATAGGCGGATCTACTGGTTCACCATTAGTCTTATATTCAAGCTTACCATACATATTCAAAGTAAACTTATTATTGTTTAACGGTATAGTCGCTATAGGATCTATAGTAAGTCTGTCTACAGTTTCTAGTTCATCTTGAGTAAATGGAGAGTTCTCAGAGAAATCTGCCCATTCTAACAAAACTTCTCGACGAATGGCTTCCCATTTATTCTGCATGTCGATACAGATTTGTTTGAACCATTCTTCGGAACGACCTAATTGTTGATAAGTGAATCTAATATAGACGAAACTACTTCTCATATTAGCAGCTTTGATTTCATCAATCTGTGCTTTAGTTAAGTCATACCAGTTTTCACTAAATGGTGTAGCATCTTCACGCATATTATTAGCATATCTACCCATTTCATCAGTCAAGAACCCTGGTGTAGTAGTGAATAGTATACCAAACGGTGCACCATTGGCTTCAGAGTTCATTGCAGCACGTTTCCATGCAGGGATAGCATTAAGATAGATATCTTCATTATATGGTGCGAATGCCCATTCGTCAGCCCACCATAATGGTACAGACATACCACGTAGTAAAGACTGTGCAGCTACACGAGTACGAGCAGATGCTACAGTGATAATACGGTTACGGTTAATACTATGAGACAAAGTCATTACAGAGTTTTGTGCTTTAGTCTTCTTATCACCAACTGTAAATGATTCTGTCATTTGTAAGTAAGATGGTAAGCAATCACGTAAGTCTTTAAGACCTAATAAGTTCTTTTTAGAACCATCCAAAGACTTATGCATAAATGCAAATGTTGAGTTAGATGTAGCAAAGTTAAATGCCCATAGATACCATATAGATGCAGACAATGTTTTACCTTGCTGACGAGGTAAGTCTAGGAAGATATTGTAATTATAGATAGTACAGAAGAATAGTGCCATACCACCACGAGTTAACGTATAGTATGAACCAGTACCACTACCACCTTGAGCTGGTACACGTACAACTTCACGCACAAAGTACCAGAAGTTTACCATACACTCAGCTAAGACTTTAGACTTATAGTATTGGTTTAAGTTTGGATCGTGTGGGTCAATATACGCTAAGTCTGGATCCAATAGAGTTAGCATGAATTTATTATTCTTTATACCGATAGCCTCTAGGTACTTATGCATATCTAAGAAAGATTTGTTTCTAGTACCCATTTGGAAATATATTTTACGTTGAGAGAAATCTACAACGTTCTGGTTAGCAGGAATCATTTGATTCATAGGATTGCCTTGACCACCAGTTATATCTAGATTCATAAGGAAAATCACATCCTTTCTTTAGTTATATAAATGTAAAGTTCATTAAACACTTATAATAGTTAATTATCGATCTTATTCCATCTATGGGGAGGCTACTATGAACCTAATTACTTTCGAATATCTTCTGGACGATGTTCAACTAGCATCTGAATTAGTATCTGATGCTATGTCTAACTGTATCTATCCTAATATCAGTGATACTCACCAAAATATCCATATTAGTGATACAGTGCAACTAAGCAAACAAGTACGCAAGTGTGGTAATGCTATTGGTATCTGTGTATTTGATGAGACTGCTAAATATACATTTACCATTTACAATAATGGTATAGTATCCATTATGGCAGATATTGATACATTTGATGCAGATGGTACACATGGTATTAAAGAAACCAGTGATCACATCAAATCTAATCTACATAAGCTCTTAGGTAATATCGGTAAGCTTATTGAGAACTATCATATCTAAGACCCAAGAAACCCCTATATAGGCATTGCCTATATAGGGAATCTCTTTGGTTTTCATTTCCACATGATGGTTAAGCACCCAGAAAGATTAATTATTGTGATAGGTTATATTTAAAGTTAGTTAAGCACTAGGTAATGTTCTAAATTGATTGCGGAGTCAAGTATCTCTATAGATGTAGACTGCCTATAGAGGTGTCTGAATGCTTCAGTATCAGTGAAGCAATACCATGAAAAATTTTCGTATTGAGTATGTATTCGTTGTGTCAGTTACTTTTGCACTTAACCATCATTATTGAATTGTTTATAAGAATATAAAAAATAACGGTAGTAATGCTGTATGGTCAGTAGAACCATACAGCATTTAGAGTGTGTAGAGGTAAATGATAATAAGGATTGTTTGTTTTACATATAGTAGTATATTGCGTTTGTTTGTATTAGGGGTTTGGTAGACGTCTACTATTCTCGTGATGGGAGTGATCATAGTAGACCATGTCAGTTATTGAAAAGAGATTTTATTTTTTAGGGTTATGTGAATTTTAATGGTTTAATAATAATTGTGGAGCGTAAACCATATTTCATTTTGACGTTCATGATAATCACCTCTACACACTCTAAGTGTGTATATAATAGAGAGCAGGATCAAAGCCAACACAACTTAGCCATCTCTATTACAGAATTGTTTGTATGCTTATAAAAAATAAAAGACAATATATCCCCTAACCAGCAGGGCTAGTTAGAGGAGATATATTGTGTATATGCTTTATGCAAAGAAAGGATTTTTAAAACTATAATCTCTTATAGCTTCATTATTATGTTTCTTAGCAAATTGAAATAATGTATCGGTCATTCATAATATAGATCTTATGAATAGCATCGATATTCTTGATAAGATATTCAAACTCTTCTTCTGTAAAGCCTAGCTCTAATAACTCAGTTTTATTATTATGATAGCACTTTACAATATAGCTTAGAATATGCTTATCAGAGATATTATTCAATTGTGGGATAGAGAAGGCATGGCAATCTACAGAACCTTTAACGTCCTCTTTAGCCACACCTAGTCTATCAAATAGTTTATCAATTCTGGCTTGAGACCAGAAGTTAGAGCGGTATAGTTTACCGATTAAGCTTGAAATGGAAAAGATGTATGAATTGTCATACACTGTACCATTCTTATATAAAACTGTATTATCAGAAGCCACTGATTAGCCCTCCAAAATCTCCCTTGGATCATAGTAATCTGACCCATTATTATCAGAAATTTCGGATTCCTCAATAGTTACATTAAGATCAACCCCACGAGACTCCATAATCTCTTTGATCTTTTTATTGTCACCAAATCCATTCTCTAATAGAGCATGGACCAACTCTGTAGGTCCTTCTGGAGTGGAGAATACTACGCCCTTGTTAGGGGTGAAATCACCATCAGTATTAACCATCCATTTACGGATCTCAAGTTTTGCAGGTCTATTATTCCATGATACTTCAGCTAAACGAATAAGAGTATTACCTCGTTCTTCTACGATAGCATCAATACCACCTTCAACAACTTCGAATGTGAGTTGTTTCTTTTCCATAGTTGTAAGTCTCCTCAAAGAAAAAATAAACCCTGCACGTATTATATGAATTGCGTTAGAAAGAGATTAAGTGTGTAAGAGTAGTACAAGTTTAATTCACTATCTAGTGCAGGGTTAATTTTTATTGTATCACTATGATGAATAAGTAGTTGATGATACGGAATACTAGTGAACTAATATAACTCATCATAGTGATATCATTTCAAATTAGCGACGTGGTTTTACGAAGCGGTCATTACCAACAACTGTACCAACGTAACGGTTTTGAAGTTCGTTAACTTTGGATTGTTTGATACGACGTACTTCTAATACATAACCTACATCGTTACGACGGGATTGTGCACCCAATGTAACTTTGTATTGGTATTTGTCACCATATACCAAAGACATAGCTTTTTCCAATGTCATACCACGAACGATCAAACTGATCTTATTGCTATACTGATCGTATTCGTAAGCGATATTGATTGTACGGAAGTCTTTGTTATGTTTGTCATCACGGTTGTAATCAGAGATAGCAATCTTTTTCAAGATAGTAATAGCCATATCTGTCATACGGAAACCAGCGAAGTTTTCATCTATGTAACCATTAGAGTTACGGCTATTACGCATGCTATTAGTCATAGCCATGATGCGTTGAGTTTGCTCATCCAATTGGTTATTAGCTTGAGCTTCTTTTAAAGTTTCTAATGCTTTGATTCCATCTTGACCAGCACCTAAGTTGATATCGAAACCTAATTCGATATAGATGCGACCATTGCTGTATGCTTCACGGCATCCAGCAAAATCTGGAAAAATGCGACCAAGTACATCAGATACTTGGGAACAGATTTCATTAGTAGAAACTAGTTTACCAGTGTAGTCAGCATCGAAGTCAGCGAAATCCAATTGGATATCAACTTCCTCATTCTGTACAGAATTGTCCTCTTTGTTTCGAGGATTACCTTGATTAATTGCATCCACTAGATACTCCATGGAAGTGAATTGTGGTTGCATAAGATTTGGATCTTGAACGAATCCTGGTTTGAAATAACTCATAGCTATTTCCTCCTTACTCTAAAATATAGAAAATTACCTAGGTGTTTGGGGTACTGTAAATGTCTACACAATACCCATGTACACACCTTTATATTATATAACCATAAAACTCTTTGGTTTTATAGATATATACCTTGTATTTCATTCTTGTCTATATAGTTGACTACATAGAGTCTATCATTCTTATCTTCAACTAGCATATACTTGCTTTTGATATCATATAGATTTACGTCATGATAATACTCTGTAACTATACAATCTAAGAAGATAGCTTTAGCTGCTGCTTCAAGAACGAAGATATCTCCACGAGTCAATTGACCATGTGTAAGATATCTGTCTTTAAACGATAGTTCAATTCGTTTAATTTTAAAGTTAGCTCTAAAGTAGGATTGGAAATTAATCCAATCAAAGAACTTAGTAAGACCACCTAATGGAGTGTCTTTATAAGTAATATCAAAACATCTATCAACTAAGAGATCAAAGATCTTCTCAGTGATAACTGTATTGGTAGCAATAAGTGGAATGATTGTACTATGATTATCATTTACGTATAAATCAATAGTCATCTTAGAGTGTAACTCTTTTACATCACTCATTAGATTCATATAAGACATTTCATACTCTTCTACTGAGTTATTCTCTAATAATGCTTTAGTACAACACTTGCCAGGTTGTAGATGTCCAGTTACAGGATCTCTATAACCTACTCTACAGATATAGAATGGATAACCATAAGACTCTCTTTCATTATAGATAGAGATGACTACATCTTCTTGTCCATTCTTTAGCTGTGCTATTTCAATATGTAGCTTACAATGCGGATTAAGAACTTTGTATTCTTTATTAACCGCATCTCTAGCTATACTCTTTCTACCAGTATTACCAATAACCTCAGTAACACCGTAGAAGTTCTTGATATTGGTTGACGTTACTCTGTAAAGCTCCTTAATATTATTATCGTTATCATATTTAAGAAACTTTTGTCCTAAAGTCAGTATCATAATGCTTTCCTCCAGACACAATATATGGTGGTACATATATAGTTATGTACCACCAATTATCAATTTTTATCTTAAGAATAAGACCGCTTTAAGATAATCCAACGTATATTTCAATGTAGACCCTTTGATACGGATAACCTTATCATTGAATTTAGTTGTACTATAATACTTAGTGAAGTTAAAGTTATCTTCCTTATTCAGGATGAATACCATACACTTAGTAAAGTCATTTAGAATTCTTGCTCTAGTATCAATGAGTTTCTTATTCTTATGACCTTTGTTTAGCATAGACTCGATACATGTATTCATATACCATAGTTTAGCTGATTCAAATTTAACACCCTCTACGTTACCAGCAGTCATATAGATAACTAATAGACGATGTACTTTGAAGAATTCATTATCGTAATCAATCTTCTCAGGTTTAGTGATTAAGAGATCGCCATAGTCATTAAACTCTATTGGAATATCTTTAGCTTCATTGATAGCAGACTCTCTTAGAATTCTGTCAATGATCTTTTGTTTAGCCACAGATTGAAGACGTTTCTTATAAGCAATACTATCAGATGGTAAGAACTTAGTGGTTGGTACACCTAAAGCTAATAGCTTCTCTGTAGCATTAACTAGTTCTTCTTCACTAGCTGAAGTTCTCCATTGCTTAATAGTCTTATTAACCATAGTAAACCATTTATTGAATGCTAGACGTTTCTCTCTATTAGAGCTGATGTCTACACCATCCCATAAATCTTTATATGCATTAAACCATGCAAGCATATCTACACAATCAGGATCTGTATTGTGTTTCTTAGTATATGTCTTCAATGTAGCTTCAATTTCTTCTGGAGAGAAGAATGGTACACCTGATGGAACTTGTGGTTCTACTGGTTGATTACCCCATACATCAGTATTCTCTATTAGAGTGATATCTGGGTATTTAAGTTCCATTGTATTTAGAAGATGAGACTTCATAAAGTTATAGAACGTTTCATTAGTACAACCAACCAACTCTAATAGTTTCCAGTCAGACATTTGTTGTAATTGAATAGGCATACCTTTATATAGAGTCCATAGTTCTTCTAAAGATACAATGGATTTACATAAGTTCATAATGTATATGCCTGTATGTAATGACCATTCTTTAGCTGCACGAAGCTCTCTACCCTTATTAGCGATATTGATGCCAAACATATTTGCACGGTTAAGAACTGCACTATTCTTTAATTGTACATCTTCTTCACTCATATCAACTTCAGCATCTTCAGTAAGAGAGATATTATCATACTTTATAGGTTGATTCAAGAACTGTTTCTTTAACTCTTCATATCTTTCAGAATTGGTTTTACCAAATAGTCTAATAGATACATCATCAGAGAAACGTTGTTGATCATTAGTTAAACCATAGAAGATGTCCATCTGTGCATCTAATTCTTTCTCAGATTCTGGTGTAGCTAATACAAACGAATTAGGATCACAGTTTAAGAATGCTTCTTTAGTGTAGCTATCACTATTGCTACATGGTGTACCAGCTAATACGTTATCAGTTAATAATACATCATTCATATCAATAACTGAGTCAGTACGATTCATAGTCTTAATATTGATAGCAAAGTATCCATTATTATCAGACATGATATTGATATCGGGATGATCTCTAACTATCTCTTTAGCTTTAACTTTCTCTAGTTCACCAATCAATGGCATGTAGTCATCAGGTAACTTAGAGAAATCTGTACCAGCCATTTCAGCTTCTTGTTCTAGTGTAGCAATAACTGAAGTCATTTCAACTAAAGCTTTATTTGGTTCAAATGTAATCTCTTCAAAGTCTTTATTATATTTGATTTGGTCATGGGAGATTAGTTCCATACCAGTCAATTGTTCATAGAAGTTATTAGCTTCTAGTTTACGTTTATCTTCACCTTTGAAACGGTATAAGTTAAACTTACGGTCTTTTAAGAATTCTTCTTTCTTATATTCTTTTGTACCATCAGAAGATTTTACTTTGATGGTATCATCTTCTAAGTCTTTGGTTAAACCATAACCCTCTACTGATTCATCACCAGTAAAAGAGTTACTGTAACCATATTGTACTACGATTTGATCACTAGCATTAGCTGGTGGAACTCCACCAACATTAGCAGTGAACTCTTTTAGATTAGACATTAATCTTCTCCTTTAAGTTCCTTGATGGCATTCTCACACCATGAAGTGAATTCATTAATATTGAAAGTCTTAGTATTATCATTATCCTCTAGCTTAAAACGCATTTCCATGAATATAGCTAGTAGCTGTGCAAAGTTATTATCAGTAAGACGGATATAGTTATACTTGTCTAGCGTAATAATATTAAACTCTTTAGCTTTTTGCTTAGCTCTATATTCAGGCATGCTTCTAGTATTAGGATGATCACCTCCATCTTTGACTTCGATTATGAGGTTATATGGTATATAATATATATCCGTAATCCAATTTCGTGTAACACCGTTTTGGTCTACGTATTGGATAGTTGGGCCAGGCATCATAATATCATCACTAGGGATATGTAAGACCTTATCCATAAACTCAATAGCACGTTTCTCATATGTACCAGTATAAGTAAACGTAGTACCATCAGAATACTTATAAGTGCCAGATATACGTCTATTGGCTAGCATCTTTTCTTGGTGCTCTGGGTCATGCATAAACGAATAACGTCCATGTACTTTATGCATATTCTCTAAAGCACGTTTACGCATCTCTTTCTTACATTTGTCACTACAATACTTATTGTATCTCCAAGTCTTTTCATTCCATTGTGTTTCATTCTTACAAATTACACAGTGGCCTACAGATTTCTTATTGATAAGATTGAATACTATTCTAGCAGCAGAGTAACCCTCAGGGATTAATTCTTGGTGTTTATTTTGTATATGTCTTACTAATGGTTCACGTTCTAGACGTTTCTCACAGAAAGGACATTTAAATCTTTTCGTTGCCATATGTACCTCCTTTAGGGCAGTTTACATGTATGTTTTCACAGGCCCAACTTTATAATAAGATGCTTAAAGCTACCAAATAAGCCGAAAGGAGGCACTTATGGATAATAATAAATATAAAACGTCTTCTAAGATTAAAGAATACGCTTTATCTATAGATTCATTTAATACACCTGTAGAATATACTAATGCTAGAGCTATAGCCGTAGATATCATTAGACTATTCTTATTAGAACCTGGTACATTACAAAACAACCCTAACTGTGGTATTGGTTTGTATAGTAGATATAAATTCATAAATAGCGATAGACTACATGAATTAGAGGAGACTGCAAAAGAGCAGATACAAACATATCTTGCTCCGATGTCATCTATTACTGTAGACTGCTCATTTATTAATGTAAATGTGTTACTTATCAGAATGACTATTGATACATCGTCTATCAATCTAGTTTTTGATAAGGATAACCTTACTTTAAAAGATATTTCCAATTATAACTAAGGAGGACTATTAGATGGAAAAGAAAACTCTTTCCTTATCTGATTTGCAAGCTGAAGCTGGTAATACTGTAGTTCCTACTGAAGAACAACCGACAGTAGAAACACCAGTTGAAGATACAACTGTAACACCTGAACCTGTAGAAGAAAAACCTAAAAGTATCCGTGATAACCCATTATACAACTTAGGTAATCCTACAGAAGATGAAATCAAAGAAGTAGCTATCGAAGACGTAGCTAAATATGAAAACGAAAACTTTGCTGAGAAAGAATACGAAAAGAAAATGAATGACTTCGATGAACAAACTCGTCGAGCATTCCAACGTCGTTTCGGTCCAGCAATCGAAGAAGTTCAACGTATGGCTGATGAATACGAAGAACGTAAAGAAATCGAAGGTGGAGATGTACGTGTAGTTTCTACTTATGATAAGAATGCTGAAGTTAATCCAGACGAAGCTCTTACTAAAGAAGAAATCGAAGCACGTAATGCTGCTGTATTAGCTGAAGCACGTAAGAATGCACCAGCTAAGAAAGTAGAAACTAAACCTGAAGTGGTATCTTCTGCTAAAGAAGAAACTATTGATGATATTGAAGCTGAGTTATTGGATACACCTAGCGTACCAGAACAAGCTCCAGTAGAAACCGAAGACACTAAAGATGATGAAGACTTAGATATCATTGATGATGATATTATCAATGACTTAGGTCTTGCTGATGAGATGCGTGAGATCGAAGAGAAAGAACGTGAAGAACGTTTAAACCAACGTATGGCTACGTTCAAAGATCAACTACGTACTATCTTGATTCCTAATAAAAAGAAAACAGACTTATCTAAATTCAAGATCGTTAAGTCTACTATGCCAGCAAGTAATATCTTAAGTAAACAGGCTGAAGAAACTCCATACTTCACTTGGGTATTACCTTACACTGGTATTTCTGTATCTGTTTCTCCGTTATCTGCTATTGAAATTCAAAACTTGATCAATGTAGAAGAAGGACGTAATAACGTCGAAGCTGCTCGTGCACAGTTTGAATTGATTTGGAAACACTTACATCCTAAATGTAATGCTGGGTCTTTTGAAAACTGGTGTAAGAAAATTCACTATGCTGATATTGACCACTTATACTTCGCTGTATATAAAGCATGCTTCCAAAATGCAAATATCATTGGCTTCCAATGTCAAAATACTAAATGTGATAATATCTTTGCTGAGAAACGTGAAATCATGGATATGGTTAAATTCGGCTCTGACAAAGATAAAGAACTATTCGAACGTATTTACCAACAAGATCCTTCTGTAGATTGCACTCTAGAAGAAGACTTAATGGAAGTATCTGATAAATACGCTATCGGTGTAGGTCCTATTACATTATACAATATCCTATTTGAAATCAACTTTGTAGATAAAGCTATGACTGAGAAGTATGATACTTTCGTAGGTATGGCTGCTACTATTAAATCCTTATACCGTATCGATGAAGAAAAAGAAGCATTGATTCCAATTGCTTTCCGTACAGATAAGAATGATGTAGTTAAGACATACAAATATCGTATTGCTTCTCTATACAAAATCTTCAATACTTTAAGTGATATTGATTTGAATGATATTAGTGATCGTATTGGTGAGTATGCTGATAAGTATGCTGATGCTATCAATATCTCTTATCAAATGCCTGCTGCTACATGTCCTGAATGTGGTGAAGAAATCAAAGCTGCTGAGGCTCCAGCTCAACAATTGGTTTTTATACGACATCGGCTAGTACAAGTTTTGAACTCCTAGACCAAGTTAATAGGTTATCTTATGAGTATCGTGGGCGAATAACTATCATGGAGATAATGAATGCTCCTGTATGGTATATGGTAGCCCTACGATACTTTAAGTACCAAGAACGTGTAGCTGCTAAGAAGAAAGCAAAAGAGAAAGAACTTGAGGCTAAAACCAAAAAGAAAAACTTCAATAAACAAAACTACACTGGTAGACAATTATTGGAGATGGATATAGCCAAAGAGAATGGGCATGATATCCCTGGTTTCGAAGGTTTAACCAGAGACGAAGCTGATGATCTTAATGAACAAATGATGGAAGAAGGATTTATCTAATGTATACTATCCCTAAGAAAACGATTAATACTTTAGATGATTTTACGCTATCAAACTTAGAGTTGATTCTCAGTAAAGATTGTAATATGGCTTGTAGCTATTGCTTCTTATATGGTGATACCAATAGTGGAGAAGAATTCACTAGATGGGATGACTTATTAGAGATGCTTAAGAATATCAATATTTCAGATAAGCTGACTATAGGTTTGAACTCTGGTGAATTATTTACTCAAGAAAGATTACCATTAGTAATGAAAGCTATGAGAGTCTTAAAGAGAATCACTAGATATAAAGATACTACAATAGATTGGCGTCTATACAGTAATGGTACTAACTTTGAGATTATAAGAGATTTCTTAATAGCAACTCAAGGAGAGAGAAGAACTATTAGTATATCTTATGATGGAGAAGATTCTTATAGAAAGCTTAAGGGTAACCAGCCATCTATTACATTGGATACTTTAAAACACTTAAGTGAATCTGGATTTGCTAATGATATCATTATCAGATATGCTATTACAGAAAAAGTGTATAATATGAAAGAGACTTTCGATGCTCTATATAAATTAGGATATAAGAATATGGAATACTACTTTATACGTAATTATAATTCTTATACCGTTCCACTAGTTGTGGCTACTTTTAGAAATAGTCTTTCTGATACACTTAAATATGTAAAAGATACTGATATTGATTTATACAATCTCCAGGATTACTATAGCAAACAAGATCCAACTGTGATATGCAACTATGGTAATATGATTGTAGTTACATCAGATGGTAAGATATCTACATGCTGTGCTGTCTATGAGGGTATCTATGCTGATAACGTAGAAGCTGATCTATTAGAGTATGATCGTATACCAGAAATCTATAACAATTTTGAAACCAGTTATATCTACGATAGGTCTAAAAGTGAATGTGCTGTATGTACAAACCAAATGTGTAAAGAATGCTGTTCATATAAAGCTATCGGAAGAGATAAATACTATAATAAGAGACACCTACAACAGTGTCATATTAGACATGCAGAACTAGCTGTCTATAATTCTATTTTTAATTAAATTTTCGGAGACATAAATGGACTTACTAGAGTTTTCATCTAAATTTATTATAGGAGAAACAGATGCATTACCTACATTTTGTCGTCTATTTACCGAGAATAATATCTTATACTTTATGCTAGCACCATATGGTTGTCTTGGTAATAAAATTGTCAAGTCTGACCTATGTGAGAATAGTGTAGCTGTTACTGTATTTGGTAATAAATCAAATATTGATGCGTTTAAAAGCATTGAAACAGATTACAATGGGAAGGTAATAAATCGCCACAACACGAATATTGCAATTTCCTGTGTATGTCATAAGCCAACTGAAATTCAGATGGTTTTCAGTAGAGTTTAGATGTGTAAATTCCCATAGTCCACATATAGGACTATGGGATTTCTACATATTAATAACTACGGAGGTTATAAAATTATGGCAGATAAACTTAGAGGAGATCATTTAGAGGTCTCTTTGTTAGATATGGATGACTTCGTCAAGAAGAATAATCTACAACCTATAACGAATCCTATATTTTTTGATGTGAATGGTAATCCTACAGATGATGGATTGCTATCTAATATCATCTTTGGTATTACTAAACAAACACGTGCTGGTACTTTCGCTTATATTGATTTACATGGTAGATTCTTAGCACCATTAGTATATAAAATCTGGGGTAAGATTGACCGTAAACTAAAAGAAGTAGTTAAAGGTACTAAGCTATTTAAGATAGATGCTGATGGACAATTCGTTGAAGATGAGAATGGTGAGACTGGTCTAGAGTTCTTATACAAGAATATAGACAAAGTTAAGTTTAGAGAAACTGGTGCTACAAAACGTAGTCGTTTCATTGAGTTCTTGGAACGTAACCGTAAGAACTTCTTCATTACAAAACTATTAATCATTCCACCTTACTATCGTGACGTTAAAAGTGATGGTGGTAAAGTCTCTGTCGGTGATATTAATAAGCTATACCAAAACGTATTAGTATCTGCTAAGTCTTTAGAAGAATCTAAGTACTATGGTATTAATATTGGTGATGCTAATAAGGGACGTATTCAAGACTTACTATTAGAAATCTATAACTGGTTTGGTTCCGGTACAGAGTCTAATCCTAATGGTGGTATTCCTGGTAAGTTCGGTGTATTACGTCGTACTAATATTAGTAAGACTACCGACTACGCTACACGTTTAGTTATGTCTTCCCCTAATCTTAAAGTCGAAAACCTTGAAGACATTGATGTAGACTTAGAGTATTCCATGTTACCTATGACATCAGCTATTGCTAACTTCTTCCCATTTGTATTATTCCATATGAGAAGATTCTTTGAAGAGCAATTTGCTGGTCTTACTGTATACGAATGTATTGGTGAGAAAGGTGAGACTCTATACCCTAGAATTGATGATTGGCAAACCTATTTCAATGACCTAGTTCTTAAGAAAGAGCTAGATAGATTTGTACATGGTTACTCTGATAGATTTAGACCAGTAGAAGCTCCTATTACTGCTAAGGAAATGGAACGTATTGGTTATAAGGGTAAGACTTTATACATGAAACTTAAAGCACGTTTCAAACGTGTAGAAGATATTGCTGAAGATAAAGACTTTGGTGTACAAAAAGAGTTACAACGTAAGTTGACTTGGTGTGATGTAATCTTTATGGCTGTAACTGAAGCGGTAAAAGATAAGATGATTCTTATTACACGTTTCCCTATCGATACATTCTACAACCAGTTTACTACAAAGTGTAATGTCTCTTCTACTATTGAAACTGAAAGCATAGAATTTGATGGCAAGTTCTATAAACGTTACCCTAAGATTCGTGATGAGTATATCGGTACTAATACAGCTAATAAGTTTATTGATACTATGAATATATGTAATGCTTATTTAGGTTCTATTGGTGGTGACTATGATGGTGATATGGTTACCATCAAAGGTGTATTTACTGATGAAGCTAATGCTGAATTACAAAAACAACTTAACTCTAATATCCACTATATTGACTTAGGCTGTAAATCTGTAGTATCTAATACTAACGAATGTATTCAAGCATTGTTTGCTTTAACTATGACATTAGATGGCGACAAACTATCTGATCCTAAATTCTAACAAAAGAAATCCCAGTATAGTCATTGACTATACTGGGTATTTTTATATTCTTCTTATCTTATTACCATTCAATATCCCATTGATTTGGGTTATGGTAGTCTTCTGTACATTAATAGCTTTAAAGTATTCCTTATTGATATAATCAAACTCTTTACTTCTAGGATCTAAGATATTCATAAAGTTTCTAAAGATACTTACGAATGTAACCTTAGCTGAATATCGTTGGTGCTTAAGCCATGAAGCAGTCTTAGCTGCTTCATATATCTTCATAAGATAATCAAGTTTATCAAACTTATTATCATTACACTCTCGCCATCCGTCGTTTACTGTTTTAGCATAATCTCCTTTACCACAATCAGCGATAAAGTAGATTAAGTCATCTATTCTTGATAATTTAGCCATACACAACATCTCCCACTTTCTAGTTTAAATAGTTATGATATTCGTGTAGTTCACGTTCTCTTTTTCGAATCTAGTTATACCGATAGATTCTAGAGGGAAGTTCTTGATATTAGTATTGATGATTTCAAAGTAATCAGCATAATCTAATACCCAACTTGGTAAATGCTCGTCAGCAGGTACAGCAACCGCCGCTATCTCTCCCTTGTACGTTTCCCTGTTATTATCAAAGAACTTAATAAGTCTTTCATATACAGCAGGGTTCGATTGCTGTAGTTCACCAATATCTTTCTCTTTAATATTGACTTTAAGGATATCCAAATAGTTTCTACTATCCAAATCAATTGGTTCAGTACCATCATCCCTAATAGCTTCATTATAAGCAATAGCTGCTTTAATACCTTGAATTCTCATAGGGTCTGTATATGAAGATATAGATTTTACAGATACTGGTTTATAGTAGTCTTTCTCACCAGACTTAATACTATCATGAATATTCTTTTCAATCTTAGCTAGTAAACCAATAACTTCTAATTGGTCTACTTCAGGCTTAAGCAATACTTTCTCTCTAAGTATCCCTTGAAGCTCATCTTTAATACTGTCTTTAAATACAGACTTATTGATAGGAAGACCCTTGATATCCATTTGCTTATTCTTAGGTACTATATTGCCCTCTTGAAGCTCTTGGATTGTAGCGTAGTTCTTCTTAGCTGGTGTAAGTAATGCACGTTTAAATAAGAACTCATTCTTCATGTCAATAAGACATACTTTATATGGTGTCAAAGTATTATATTGCTCAGCAATAAGATGGAAGTGAGATTTAAGAATCTTACTTACGATATAGCATAAGATATTTACACTGGAAATACGTACTGCATCATAACCCTCAGTGATTTTAGTCTCTTCTTCGACTTCTTCGATTTCATCAGTATAGAAATTGTATAGTTCTTTTCTCTCTTTAGTTACAACTTCCTTAAGGTCATTAATCAAAGTACAATCATGGTCTACTAAGATATTATCTACAAGATGAATCCACTTATCTGTACTAATTACAGAAGAATCTGTATCTGTAAGCAATACGATATCCCTAGTCATTGTAGAGCATCTTTCAAACTTATCAGATACAATGTATCTCATATAACACCATTCCATAAATATAGTTGTAAGTTTATTTAGACTTTCGACTATATTCTCTGGTGGTTCATTAGGATTCATAAATGGCTCATTAATACCACTAAAGATATTCTTAACTAAGTCTTGTACATGAGATGAATCAACCACAAGTCTATATAAGTTATTCTTATAGTATATCTTATTAAGTACTTCTTGAGATTGATACATCAAGATATTCCAAATGATATCACTATACTTACTGAAATGCTCTTCTGTATCATTAACCCATACACCACAAGATTCTATAACTTTCTTATAGACTTCTTCTATAGGTATATCTCTAGATAACCCTAGTTCTCTACTATAGATATGAGATGGTTCTTTAATAATCCTATTCAAGAATACTACAGTTTCATCTATATTCTGGAACTTAAGATTATTAGTGAAGATTTGTTCAAATAAACTAATAGCATGAGTGATAAGCATACGACCTGTAGCTGTAGTCCCAACTGCAACGTATAAATTATATGATGCAGATGCTGGTGAACCAATATCACCATATGTAGCATTACCATCACGTTTAGCTAATAACTGTAATAGATTATATTTATTGAATTCATCTGAACCCTTAGGGTATTCAAACATCTTCTTCTTATAAGCTTTACGTTTAGTTACATAAGACTCTAATAGTCTGTAGAATGGAGTGAACCCTTCTTCGTGTTGTTTAAACAAACACCCATTAGGAACTAAGATAGGTTTATCAGTCTCTATCTTATTAACTAAATCAGTTAACTGTAAGTCAACTACAATATCCTTATAGTTATTGTCTATACGTACATCTGGATTATTAAACTTCCGTTCAATAGTATCTTCAATAAAGAACTGTATTTCATCTATAGTTAATGTCGGGAATTGCATACGTAATAACGTAGTCATTTCCTCTTTGTATTTCTTAATCACATTCAAATCTAGTTTCATAGCTCATACCTCCTGGTTAGTTTGGTGTTTTAAGCTATGTATTTTTGTATTTTTAAACCAGATTGCTAGCTATAGCTATAACAATACAGTAATCGTGGTTACCAAAACCATATAAATCCAAGAAAAATATTTTTCTTTTAAATCAATTCTTAATATTAAGGAGGATTATCTCATGTTTTTTGATGACGACATTATGTTAGAAGACGCTCCTGTACTTGAAGATACAGCACAAAGCGTAGTTGAAGCTACTGCAGCATCTTACTTGTACACTGAGCTTGCTAAATTGGATGACGAAGCTCGTAAAGAATTCGTTGAATCCGCTGAAGCTGAAGCTTTATTGGAAAAAGCAGTTCTTAACAAAAAGACTATGGTTCGTTTGTCCCGTCAAGATGATATGGCTCGCCGTGTAAAAATCGCTGCTTATCAATTGGCTAAAGACAAAAAAGATCCATTGTGGACTAAATTGGTTCTTAACCGTGTTAAAGAACGTCAACTTATTGCTAAGATTGTTCAAAAATACCACAATGCAGCAGTTAAACTTGCTAAAGTTGGTCAACGTGAATTCATCAAATCTGCGTCCAAAGTTAAAGCATTACCTAATAAAAAATAATCACAAAGTATCCACTATAGGGCACTGCTCTATAGTGGGTATTTTACCTATAAAAATTAACAACGTTCCTGACATATAAATGTATATTATAGTAGTAGTAATATAATGGTTTATTTTATAAGGAGGAGCGTTTATGAATAACCTAGCTAATTACGGTATCTATGCTGACTATGTCTTAGGTAAAGATATAGTCATAGACGTAGAAAAGATTAATATATATAATTGGGAATCTCACTACCAAAGCATTCTAAATATCTTGAAAGATATGATCGAATCTGAATTAGTGAGAACTAAAAAGATTGGTGTACGAATTGGCGGTAAAGTTATTAAGCTTACATTCGCACACTATATGATTAATATGATCTTCTGGAATATCATCGTTAAAGTCGGTGATACTATTAAACCAGAACACTTATTCTTCGATAATTGTATCCCTGGTAGAACTATCGAGAATTATATTAATAAACTTATCATTGGTCCTTATAGAGAGATTATTCCATTGAAGACTTTGAATCAGGCTATTGCTGATATGATCTTCAATATTAGTTTCGTAGACCAATTTGCACCATTCTTCGTTAATAGTGTAAACTTACATGACGAAGTTATGATGCTTAGAAATATCCCTGACTATAAAGAGCTTATCTATCCTGATTTAGAAAATGTAACTCTATCTGAGTCTAAGTCTTATGGTAATAAGTTGATTGATAAGATTCAGGATTATGTAAAAGACTCTAAGAAGTATATTGGCTATGACCATATCTATGCTAATGCTTTTAGAGCCAAAGAAACTATCAACCTTAAACAGTTGAGGGAGTTTATGGGATTCATCGGTGCTAAACCAGACGGTGAGGGTGGTGTATATCCATATATCATTCCTAATAGCTTTATTACTGGTGGTGTAAATAATAACATCGCTTACTTTATTGAATCTGCTGGTGGTCGTATTGCACAGATCCTAGCTAAAGATAACGTTGGTGATGCAGGTTACTTTGCACGTCTTCTTGGTCTATTAGCTCAAGAAAGCTATCTCCATGAAGATAAGAACTATAAGTGTGATACTCAAAACTTAATCCCTATTACATTTGATAGTAAGATCTTCTTCGATAAGTATGTAGACAGATGGTGTCGTTTGGACCCTAAGGGTTTTGATGTACTTATTACTGAAGATAGCTGGAAAGACCTCAAGGGTAAAACAGTATATCTATATAGCCCAGCTATATGTGCATCTGCAGTACATGGCCATGGTATTTGCTATCGTTGTTATGGTAAGTTAGCCCATACTAATAATAATATTAATATCGGTAAATTCGCTGCAGAGCTTATCAGTAGAGAGTTTACTCAAGTACTATTGTCAGCTAAGCATCTTCTTGAAGTTAAACTTCAAACTATTGAATGGCCTGCTAAGTTCAATAAGTACTTTACTATCTTCGATAACCGTATTCTTCCTAGAGAAGAAGTGGATTTATCTAAAGTTAAGATTCGTATCTATAAAGATAGTATCTCTGAAGATACTACAGATGAAGAATATGATTCTATTAGAGAAGAACGTGAAGATACTGATATCTTAAATGAGTATATTGATAAATTTGTAATCATCGATGAAGATGGCAGCGAGGAAATCGATATCGATCATGTATCCAAATTCTATCTTGGTGATATCTTTGGTAGAATGGTTAACTCTAGTATTCCTGATGATGATAGTGAATACTTCGATGTACGATTACATGTACCTAAGAAGAACGTTAAGCCATTATTGAACGAAGAGACTCCATTATTCTTTATGCGTATTCAAAATAATGAATTAGCTAAGACAATGGAACAAGCTCAACGTATTATCAATATTGCAAGTATAACTCCTAAGTTTACATTACCTGAAATCATTACTAAGTTTAATGCTACCATCATCGAGGGTGGTCTTAATGTAATGAGTGTACATACTGAGGTTATCATTGCTAACTTAGTTAGAGCAGTAGATGATATTATGGGTAAACCTGATTGGTCTTATCCTGAAGCTAAGTATCAATTACTTGCATTGAGTACAGCTTTGAGAGAAAATCCATCATTGATTATCTCCTTAGCTTATGAACGTATTAAGGATACATTGAAGAACCCTAATACATTCTTGAAAGAAACTCCATCTTCTATAGACTATTATTACATGCTTAACCCTCAAGAGTTCTTAAATCAAGAGGCTAGAGATTTATCTATAGATGATACTAAGAAAGAAGTCCAAAGCATGTTTGTTAAAGTTGATGATGAAGAATAAAGAAAGTATACAGTATGGGAGCTATTCCCATACTGTATTCCCTTTAAAGGAGGTATTATGAGAGCTATAATACGAAATACCTGTATAGTAGTTACTGATTATACTCCAGGTAAAGTACCTGGATTAGAAAAGTACTTTACTATCTTCGATCCTTTGACTCATACTTATAAATACGTAGGAGTTAGATTCGATGAAGAGAAGAAACTTATGTATCTCCCTAGAGGGGTAGATACTGGGTTTATATCTAGGACTTTAGGTGTAGAAATGGAACGTGAGTACAATAGTGATCCTTATGAACAGACCACTATGACCACTATTAAGTATATGCCTAGAGATGATGTACAAAAAGAAGCTCTAAGATTCATTCTAGCTAAGGGTGAATATATGGCTAATAGTAATAGGACACAGTTATCAGTAAACTTAAATACTGGTGCTGGTAAAACCTATGTAACTATAGCGGCTATGGCATATTGGAATGTAAAGATATGTGTAATTGCCTCAAATAAGGCATGGTTAGAGCAGTGGCAAAACTGTGTAGCCGAATATACTAATACTGACATTAGGGAGGTACTGATAATCACTGGTGCAGCCGCTATACACAAGATTCTTAAAGGATTTACTGATCTATCTAAGTATAAAGCATTTATGGTAACCCATTCTACACTAAAGAATTTTGGTGAACGATTTGGATGGGATTCTATTGGTGAGTTATTCAAGAAACTTAATGTATATATGAAAGTATTCGATGAAGCTCATCTTAACTTTGAGAATATTGCTAGTATAGACTATGCTACTAATACAAAGAAGACTTTATATCTTACTGCTACACCTATACGGAGTAATAGTGATGAAAATACTATCTATAAGCTGTACTTTAAGAATGTACCTAAGATAGACTTGTTTGATGCAGATAATGATCCACATACAAGATATCATGCTATACTATATAATAGTAGGCCGACTCCACAAATGAGAGCTAACTGTTATAATTACATGTATGGTCTAGACCGTAATAAGTATATGAACTCATTAGTTAATACCGAAGAGTTTAGAAAGATTATGCTTGTTATGATGGATAAGATTCTTCGTATAGGGGGTAAAGTCTTAGTGTATATTGGGACTAACCAAGCTATAGAAGAGATCAAAGTCTGGATAGAAGAGAACTATCCTGAGTATCGTGGAGATGTGGGTATATTTACTTCCACATATACACAAGCAGAGAAACAAATAGCTTTATCTAAGACTATTATTCTCTCTACAACTAAATCAGCTGGTGCTGCTTTAGATATACGTGGTCTTAAGGCTACATTTGTCTTAAATGAACCATTCAAGTCTGAAGTATTAGCTAGGCAGACTCTAGGTAGAACTAGAAATGATGATACTGATTATATTGAGTTTGTAGATACTGGATTTACATCAACTAGACAGTATTATAGAGCTAAGAAACCTATATTTAAGAAATATGCTTCAGATTGTAAAGAAATCCAGCTAGATTTCAATACATTGAATAATAGAGCTGAAGAACTTGAGCTTATACGTGAGAATGTAAAAGCTCAATATGAAGCAAATCGTATGTTTATAGACTATAGAGATACATTTGATATAAATAGCGTATATAAGAAAGATAAAGATAAATAAAGGATTCCGATATAGGCAATGCCTATATCGGATTTTCGTTATCTAAGACTTTTTCAATTGTATACTATATTGGTAATAGTGATTATGTATTTCAATTTATTTATTAATTTCCACAGGAGGAATTTATCATGAGAACTATTGACTTTAAAGAAAACGCATCCCAATTCGACGTAGCTGATTTAGCATTAGCAACAGGTTTAACCATCAGTGAGTTGATGATCAACTCTGATGCTCACTATCAAAAGACTTGTAAAGTCTTAATGAAAAAGATAGTAACAAAACCTTTAGCTAAAGAGATTTATAAAAATCTCAAAAAAGGAAAATTAACTAACGTTCGTTCCATTGGTGATGCATTCTATGTAATGGGTGCATTGAGTTCTAAACCAAAAAAAGACAAGTTATTAGTAATCAAAGACTTGTTGGTTAAGTATCTTTCTATCTTCTATAACAAACGTGCTGACAAGTACGGTATTGTAAAAGATGAAGAAATCGCAGCATTGCTCGACGTTTGCGGGGAAACTAGTATTATAGTTAAAGCTAAAAAAGCTAAAACTAACGATAACGATACTAGTGATGAAACCAAACAACAAAAAACTACTACAGTAGTAGACACAAACAAATCCTATAATAAATTGAACAAGTTGATTAACTTGAAATCAATTAAAAAGGATATCGTTGATGTATTGGTTAAGTCCATCAACAAGGATGCGTATAAACGCATTCAAACCCAAGCTGATTCTCTTGGGAAAGATCAACGCTTCTTCTTCAATAAGAAGGAGTCTGATCTTAAAAATGGTGTCTTGATTCTTCAAGGTGTAATGGATAATGGAGATCGCTTCAATATCCGATTAGATCTACCTAAAGTATCTAATAAACCAGCGAAACAAGAAGCCAAAGAAACAGTTGCACCAGCTCAAACTACAGAAGAATCTGTAGCAGAAGCTACTGCATAATCACTATTAATAAAGACGGGTAACCAATCCCGTCTTTATTTTTTTGTCTTCTACAAGGACTTTAACTTATATATGACGGTTAATTTTTCTTGGAGGAAGCACTATGGAAAATTTTGAATCATATACTAAGATAAGCGAGGAAGTATTTGATTTCGGTAATAATCTGATTATGAAGATTACTGTAGCATTCAATACGACTACACTAAGAAACGGTAATACTAAGTTTAGCCCATTACACAATGAGTATACTCTAATCAATAGTGGTAATAAGATAACTACGAATCTTAGGTATAAGTATTACATGTCTTTGACTCAACGTGGTAATAGTAATGTATCTATAGACTTAACCTGGGAGAACTATGATGAGTTCTGTGAGTTAATAGATACTATTCTTGAAGTCTGTGATGTAAATGCAGAGGGTTCACCATTTGATTATGTACGTGGTAAAGATGGTGTATCTTATGACTTAAGATGTAATTCTAATACAGTAAGACCTATGCTTATGAAAGACTATCGAGGAGCATCTTTATACTGTGTACCTGTGGTTATTGATAATAAGAAGACTGGGTCATTCTATGCTGGTGTAAGTTTTGTATTCAATGAATCTTCTGAAGATTCATTCAATGTAACTATAAACCGCATCAAAGGATTTAGAAGATTCTTATCTACATATAATCCATTATTACATGCTAGTACTATGGCTAAGTATATGGGTACAACTGGTTTACTAGGAACTAATAATATTTCACTATAAGCAAAGAAATATCCACTATGAGGAATTTCCTCATAGTGGGATTTTTTCTATTATACTGTGTACATAATTGGTTGATTGCCATTTGCTGGGTTGACATAGTTTTCTTGTAAGAACTGTACAATCTCTTCACGTCTTGACGCTTGTTGCTCAAGAGAAGATAATTTAAGATCGATATTAGCAAATACAGTTTCAATACCATCAAAATGTTTCAAGTATTCGTACAACCATAACGCTACATCTGCTGTAGCTAATCGTTCAAATGTTTCCATCTTAGTTGGTTCAATAGTCATTAGATTAGATGGGTGCTTAACGAATACCCCTAATGTCATTTGGTCTAGGATATTGGATACTTGACCAGCCATATTCATAGTTACACGAACCATATTAGGTGGCACATATTCAACGTATACGTTATTATTAAACAAAGATGCAATGTTTGCATATTGTTGGGATAGCATCATATCATCAAAGCTTAATGCTTTAGCTGACATAACGTATGTACCATATTGCTGTACACCAGTTCTTGTAGTATCTAAGTCTTCCCACATAAGATCTTTAACACCAAGAATTTCATAGTTCTCTGGAATATGTCTATCAAGAAGATAATAGTCTCCACGTTGATCGTCTTTAGTCAACAAGACTCTAATCATATGAGGGAAATATCTACTAAATGTAGATAGTGTATCTGGAATGATTACTTCACTAGCCCATTTATCTTTAGCTAGGTCAGGTGGTAATCCTAATGGCTTTGTACCTAGACGTCGTTCGATCTTATTAATGACGTCTGTCATTCTATTATATGCCATGCCTATTTGCCTCCTTTAAGGGTTATTTTGGTTATATATCATAATGTTGAGGTGATAGATATTATGCGAGTTCCGTATGATGTAGCCTATAAGGCTATGAAAGAGACAGTTATCAAAGTTTATCAAAAATATAATGGTATTATTAACCCATCGCACCCATATACTACAATACGTATACTAAATATACCATTACCTGATGACCCAAACGCTAATGCCAATACATCAGTATTTGGTAAGATCAATATAAGTCTATTTACTATATTTGATTTTGGTAAAGACGAAGATCCAATAGAGTTATTCGTAACTAGAGCAGCCCAAATTATTTTACATGAGTTGTCTCACTGTGAGCAGGCTCTAGATGTATACCAATTACATTTCCAGAATAGATTACTTGATAAATGTGAAGCCGAGAATGAATATCGATCTGGTGTATTTATGCTTAATAGATTAGATGAAATGTCTAAACTAATAGGATACCAGTTAGATGCAGACTTCATAAAGGCTAGATGTATAGATAGGTTTTCAGATTATAAAGATTTCGTTTATAGAAATCCTGCTACATATCCTGTATATTTAAACTATGTAATGCTAGGAGATATGACTAATATCCCTAGGGACTGTGATGTGGTTACAGGTATAAAAGAATTTGGCGATTTGCCAGTAAGACGTAATGGTATATATGTACCATCACATAAACTCTTTGAGTACTATGGTGAAGTATACGATAATTACTGGCCTATGGGTTGGAGATTTGTAACTCCAAATAAGATAGCTTTGATAGTAAAACCTAGGTAGAGTCATTGACTCTACCTAGATTCTCTTTTATTTTTTTTTCTTAGAAGTTCTTTTCGGCGTAAGATCTAATTTCTTTTAAGATGTAGTCTTCTGGTTTCATAACCAATGTAGAACCATCTTGATTGTACATTTGGATTGTACCCTCTTTGGTAACAGCGATATTATCATAAGAGCTAATACCAAATGCTTCTGCCATGATATCTAAGTTAGCAGATTCAGTTTTAATGAAGTCTTTAACTTGTGGGCAGTTAGTAATAGGGATAATAGAACCTTGGTAAGATTCTTCTACTACAACTTGGTTGCTATTAATGGAAGCTGTATCTACATCAGCGGATTCAGTAATAAGTTTTTCTACGTAAGCTACTTTATGGGAAGGGTAGATTACACGGTCCCAAGTGATAACTTTAATATTTTTTACATAAGACTTACCACCATTAACTTGCATAGTACCTAGAGCACGTAAACTGAAAGATGGTTTTTCGCCATCCATAAGGTCTCTATTGAAGTAATCACCGTATTGGTTATTAGTACCAGTAACGTGAGCTTTAATAAGATTACCTTCGTTCCAAAGTTTAAGATATTTACAGCAAACTAATACTGGATCGATAGTTTGTTGACGAGACAACTCTTGGCTCATAGGGTGACCCAATTCACCTTTAAGATTACCAGTTTCAAGAAGCTCCATAGCACGACTAGCACGCAATTCTGGCAATAGATCATTAGGTAAGTAAATACGTCTATTACGGTTTTGTACTCCTAAGTCTTGTAAAATAGTTTGAGCAATGATTTTACCATTATTCTCAGACACAATTTCAGAAGATGCGACTGCCATAGGAGCTTCGTGGATAATGTATGGGATGTTTTTAATGGACATCTATATAGTACCTCCGATTCTTCTTATGGGATTAAAATTAACTATATGTTTCCCTTATAAGTGCGTTCTGGGTAAATTAAATAGAGAACCTATATATAATCATCAATTATTCATAGAAAGTGAGGGTAAAACGTAAAAATGCTAAGACGATTAAGACAACGTAAAGCATACTTAGAAAGTAAGCGTAATCCTAGTGGGGTTGTTATGGCTTATGCTTATGAAAAAGCAAGACGCAATCCTACAGAGGAAAATTTGAAAATTGCAATCGAGAACCATTTAAACTTAGATGCTAACTTAGATGAATCAGTAGTTAAGTCTGTTGGTTTATATCTTGATGCATTGAGAGTCAATAATCCTGTACATGTAAAGAAATACTTTGGCCGAGTATTAGAAGGTGTACGTCGAGTACAAGATCCTGAACGTATCCGTAGAGGTATGAAGAATATTCTTGCTAATCATACAGATGCTATTAATGAAAGTGCTGAACTTACTAAGCATCAGAAAAATGCTTATATCCATGCAGTGGAAAAGATTCTTAACGAAGCCAATGCTCTATGTACTTATGACCGAGTTATTAAGAATCATACAATGATCAATAAACGTTTCAATACAGATAAGCTTATCTCTGAGAATGTATTCACTGAAGTACAATCTAAAGTATATGCTATTAAGTTTGCTGAGTTGATTGATACTTATAAACTTCCTATTGAAGATAAGTATAAGATTACTCTAGAAAACTATTTCTATCTATTAGACAAGTATAACTGTGACTATGATAGATATGCTGTACTAGAAGCTATTACTGGATACTTCTTCGTTAGAGATACTGATAATGTATTACAAGAAAGCTTTAGAAAGATTATTAAGCATTCTTCTGTAGTTACTGAGGCTACTGAAGAAGATACTGATCATATTGATAAAGACTTCTACGATGATGATGGTAATGAGTTACTCCGTAGTAATATCATCCGTACTTGGAGAGCATTAAAACTAGATAACGAAACTGGTTTCAAATATAAAGAGTTTGTCATTAACTCCACTAAACCAGAAGAGTTTGCTTTAATCTTATCCAAAAGTCTAGTTCTATCTGACTATATTCGTAAAGAAATCTTTGATCTTGTAGTAACTAAAATCTCTTCTTTCCAAGAGGGTTATGATTATAATCAATTAGTAGCTATCTTCCGAGGATATGTAGAAGAATTAGAACGTCGTGATATGAAAGAATATCTCTATGTATTAGGTGAACTATACTATGCTTTAGAATGTGATATTAAAGGTATCTTCACTAATCCTAGTAAAGAGAATCTTGATACAGTAGAAAAAGTACATATGGAAATGAGTTTCTTAGACACTGTTAAATCCATTGGTGTAAAACTAGATAAGAAACTTACTGAGTTATCTGATAATGAAAAGATGGCTAGTCGTACTTTCGATGCTGCAGTTAAGAATTTGACTTCTGCTGTAACTAAAGATACAGAAGATAATGCTAGGGAAGAAGTTATTGCTGATAAGTTTATTCCTAAAGCATCTACTATTATTAAACTTGCTATCACTACTGGTGTACTCTATATGGTAGCACCGACTTTATCTGTAATTGGTTTATTCGGATGGTGGGTTACTAGACGTCAAGCTTCGGCTGATGAACGTAGAAAACTTATGGATGAATTAGATATCGAAATCAATATGTGTAATCGATATCTTAAAGATGCTGAAGAAAAGAACCAATTAGAGAAGATTCGTAATCTTATGAAGATTAAACAAAAACTTGTTCGTGAAAAAGAAAAGCTTGGATATACTATGGTAGTGAAACATGGTGAAGCTATCAGTAAGTCTAAAGACGAAGACGATTAATAGAAAGGATAATATATGGGATTCCTTGACGAACTAACTAATTCTATTATCCTTGAAGCAGAGGATAATAAAAAGAAAAAAGAAGAAACCCCTGCTGACGATGATGATACTATGGAACCAGACGTTCCTGAAGATGGAGATGAAGTTCCAGAAGATGATGATACTCAAGAAGAACCACCAGCAGATGACACAGCTGACGACGACACTACCGATGATGACGTTGAGCCTGATGAGGGAGACGATGATGTACCTACTGATGACGATGATACTGATACCGGTGATGGTGGTACAGATGACGAGCCTGCTGGTGATGATACACCAGAAGATGACGGAGTAGATCCAGACGAAGGTGATGATGTTCCTACGGAGGATGATGAGGCACCTGCAGATTCCACTGATGATGGTGGAGACACTGGTGATGATATTGAACCTGACACTGCAGAAGATGGTGAAGAAGTACCAACCGAAGATGGAGATGATGCTCCAGATGCTGGTGCTGATGATACAGCTGATGACGGTGGTGACGATATCGAACCAGACACTGGCGAGGATGGAGATGACATTCCGTCCGAAGATGGAGATGATGTACCTGATGCAGGAGGAGATGGTGGAGACACTGACGACTCTGGAGATGGTACAGGTGATGCTGGTACTGATGATGGTAGTACTGGTGGAGATCCTAAGCTAGATAGTGATATCAAAGCCATTGAGGATAATCTTTTCAACAATCTAAAACCAGAACAGAAAAATATAGCAATCAAGGAACTTAAGACTAGATGGATGGATTTGTATGATCAAATCAATCGATTTATTACTAAGATCGATTACATTGCTAAGACCCCAGACAATATCAATATAGTACTACGTGTAACTAAACTTGCTCAACAATTACGTGATACAGTTGAGCACTATATCATTAACACGTTTAAGACTAAGTCCTATATTGAAAACAAGTCTGAACTATTTTACTCGCTGCTTATATTAGATAGACTTGTCAAACTACTTGCCACTACAGTTAAAGACGATACAGAAAAAACTGAGTGACCAGTCTGCCCTGTTTAGCTAATATAACAATATATTAAAATGCCTAATTTGAGCATTAATGTTTAAATTAAACTATCCTGAAAGGAGACTACAAATATGCCAGTTGTAGGTAATCAATCTAGCGATGTTGTATCCAGCCGCTCTTTCCATAAAGGTTCTGAATACGAATTCGCTAATGCCATTGTAGAAATGGCGGAAAACATTGCAAGCGAAACTCAAACAGACTTCTTTACTGAGTCTGCTCGTTTGATGCGTAATAAGGACGCTGCTCGTGCCCTTAAAAACTTCTTCGTAAACGAATCTGCTGATGCAGAAGAATTTGCTGATAATCCAGCAGGTCTTCGTGACCACGAAGCTATGATGGAACAACTTTTCGAGAATGACCGTCAAGGTATCTTGGAATATGCTTCCATTGGTTCTTACAACCCTGTAATGGGTCTTGTGTTACCTTTACACAAAAATATGATGATGAATAACGTTTTCGATAAAGGCGTTATTCCTAAAGCTGTAGCTAAAACTCCTAAATTCACTTTGAGCATGGAAGTGCGCAAAATGATCGGTGTTGATGGTACTGAAATCGATATGTTCACAGAACAAAATCGTATTTTCGAATTGATGGAATCTTCTGCTCCTACACGTCGTGTATTCGTAGAAGTTAACCCAACTAAACCTATCATCCCTGGTGGTGCTGATGAAAAAGCTATGCGTGAATCCTTGAACTTGGCTCTTTATGGTGCTAAAGACGGTTTCAACAAAGCTTATGATGCATACTCCATTACTACAGCTATCACTGGTATCGTAATCGACGGTACTAACGCTCATGATGGCGATGCTATCGTAGTTGACTCCAAAGCTGTAAATGCTGCTGGTGAAACTTACAAAACTGTAGGCGTTAAAACTGCAGCTAACACTGGTGACTTGGTTATCGCTATTAGCCCTCGTCGCTTCGAACCTGGCTATGGTGAATTGGACCGTCAAATCACTACTAAATTCAACTTCGTAAAACCTGGTACTACAGACGTAGTTGAAGGCTACATCACTGGTTACACTAAAAACAATCAATTCATGATTTCCTGTGTTGGTTCTGCTGACATCAAAGGTGTAATCATCGATTCTAAACGTGACACTTCCAACGCTATGATCGATACTCCATCCGTACGTTGGGATGCTGTAACTCAAATCGTAGAAATCCCTAATGCTAACCCTATCAACGTTCCTATTTCTCCTGAAGAAGTAAAAGACGTTCAAGCATTATACAACGTTGACCAATTGTCCAAAACTCTTGGCTTGATCAAAGATGTATTGGGTAACTACAAAGATGACAAAATCCGTAAAGAATTGGACTTGTCCTTCAAAACTATGCCTGCAGCTAACAAACTTGCAGCTACATTCGACTTCTGCCCACCAGACACTTATAACATGGATCCAGTAAACTGGAGACGTACAATGTTCATGGACCAATTAGATATGTATGTAACTACATTGCTTCAAGTATTGAACGATCCTAACGTAACTGTTTCCGTTATCGGTGCTCCTGCATTGATTCGTCGTATTACTCCAGTAGAATACACTTACCAATCCCCATCCAGCATTGGTCCTGTAGAATTGGATTACAAACGTACAGTTGTAACTTCCGACAAACGTGTTTACAACTTCGTTTCTTCCGATAAACTTCGTAATGATTCCAACTTGATCATCGTATTGAACCCTCGTAACACTGACCGTGTTATCTACACTATTTACGATTATCAATTGTACTTATCCAACGAAATCCGTAACAAACAAAACTACGCTCTCCCAGCTGTACATGCGTTTGAACGTTTCCACTTCTTCTCCTATCAACCAGTACAAGGTCGTCTTCGTATCTTGAACGCTTCCGGTCTTCGTGATACAGTTCAAAATACTAAACCTGTAACTAAAGATTACAACGAACGTTACGACATGAACGATCATGGCTTCTATGATTCCATCCGTCATGACGGTACTAAAGTTGTATCCCCAACTGGTTACCCTTACCCTGTAAAATACGACTTGGCTTCCAACCCTCATACATACTCTGTAGAAGCTGAATTGACTCCAGCAGCTCAAGCAGCTCAAGCAGAATTGGATGCTATGCGTGCAGCAGGTGTAACTTCTAAAGTTGAACCATTCGAATTGGATCGTGTAGTTCGTGAATCTGAAAGATAATATCCACATTCAGTAATACTATGCTGATGGTGAATTAGTATAGCATTCGTGGTTTTATTGAAAAGAGCAGGCCTATAGACTGAGAGTCTATAGGCTCACTCTTTGTTTTCACAAGGGGATAAGAATGGATAAAGCAAAAACAAATTATGATTTTAATGATCTCTTAACTATAATTGATTCGTTAAAACAAGATGCTGATCCTGATGTCCTTCGAAACTTTGCATATGAATTAAACATGTTCTTCAGAGATGTCAAATGTGAGGGTGTCTTATATACCAACAACACTGACTTAGACTTCTTTGGTGTGTATGTACAACCAGTCTTAAAAGAAAAGGATATCTATCCTTTGCTTGTATCTGATTATACTACTACTATTGATAAGTACTATGTAGAACTAGACTCTAAACTATTTAATCCATTGCTAGGTTTGACTAATAGAGAGATCCTCGCTATTATCTTACATGATATAGGTTCAATGATTAACTCATCTGGTCCAATAGATCGTGCAGTAAAAGAGATTGATTTATATCTTGATATGACAAATGATGTGCTCCGTACTACAGACAATGTAAACTACGTGGCTATTCTTACATTTGGATTGAAAGACTTATTACATAAATTAACCTCAATCTTCACGGCGGACTTGACTAGTAACGTTGCTATTGATGACTTTATTATGTCTTGTGGGTTCATTAATGAACTTAATAGTGCTATTAGCAAGCTCAAAAAGTTTGGCTACTTAAACATGTTCTCCGAAGGTGGTTCTCCTTCTACGATTATTGCATGGACAATCCGGATCTACAATGATATCAAAGGTCAACGTATCCGTACTATACGCTTACTACGTAAGGCTGCTTCTTACACTCCAGTACGTTTAGTTAAACGTGAAATGAATCATATGATTACTGCGTTATCTAGAATTGATGATTCTTCTATCTTAGAATCTGTATTTGACGACGTTAAGTTGAAATACCAAAGTATGACCAAGAAATTCACAATGTCTTCTATTAAAGACATTGAGGAAGACTATTATGATTATGCTGTCACTCTTCAAAACGTTAATGACGAGGACGATGCTCTATTACTCTTGCATAAAATTAATAGTCGTATGAGCGTTATCGATGGTGTATTAAACGATGACAACCCTCAAATCACTGATAGAGAACGTAAAGCATTCGTTGATTTGTATCAACGTTATAACCAATTACGTAACGACGTTGTAGCTAAGAAAGTATACAAACGTAACTATAGACGTATTTATGTAAACTACGGTGAAGACTAACTAAGAAAATAAGGTTCTACCATAGAGCAATGCTCTATGGTAGCCTATTTTTATCTAAGTAGGAAATTATAACCAGTATAACACATTCGTAATCAAAATTAAGTTAGATTTCTATAGGAGGAAACTAAAATGGCTCTAGGACAATCATTATTTAACACACGTAAAGCTGGTAATGGTAGCAACAATCGTTCTGTAAACGTATACTGTGGTTATCGTTTCCGTATGCCAGATGGTAACAAGGATAAAGCACCTACTGGTATTGATATTTCTTATTGGAATAATATGCTTAAACTTACTATTGCTCATCTAGTTAAGTCTAATGGTAACAATGGTGAGTACTATACAATGGACCGTGATAACCGTGCTGATGCATTCTTGACGCCAGTTAAAGCACGTATCTTAGCTAATGAAATTCGTAAGTTCATTGATGCTGATGGTGCTATTAAATCTGCTGGTGTAACTACAGGTAAGACTCTTGTAACTGTATCCACTGGTGAAGAATTCGAAGTAGCTAAAGCTGACTTCCCATGCATTACAATTCGTAAGTTCTCTGATGATGCATCTAAAATTGAAATGGAAATCTTCTATGAAATCAATGCTGATTACTATTTCGGTGTACATAACTTCAATCGTGATGATATGGATGGTGAACACAACACAGATGATTACAAATATATTGAATTAGAAAACTTGGTTACTATCTTGGAAGACTTCTATAACGGTATGGCTTATGGTAGTGCTTATGCATCTGCTCGTGCTGTATATGACTACTCTCCAGTTGGTAAATTATTGAATGATTTATCTGGCGAAGGTAATAGTTCTTCTGGTTCTAATACTATGAATAACTCTGGTGGGTTCTCTAACGGTTCTTTAGATGACTTATAATAGATAAATACATAGGGAATGGTCATAAGACTATTCCCTATTATTCCACGAGGTAATATACTATGGCTGAAATAAAAGCTATCTTTGATTTTGAGATGCTATTTGATTTAGACTTTACCTTGGCAACTCTAATACAACGGTATTATGGTAAATCACAGTACTTTGATACTATACTAGAAGAGGATCCTATAAGTCTTAGATTACTTCTTCTAACTAGAACTGAAAAGAATCCAATCTATATGCTTTTAAAACCAGAATATAGAGATTCTGCTGATTCTTTATATGAAGAGCTTAAGAAAGAATTCTTCATGGAGATGTATCTCAGTCGTAATATATACTTCACTGAATTCTATAAGTTCTTCTCTGTATTGACTAAGACTGAAGTAGCTGTAGCTGATATAGGTGTAATAGTTAATAATAAGAAAGAAGAGTCTATCATACGAAGTATATCTCCATTGATTCGTGTATTCGATACTAAGGAGATAGCTCGTAATGATTATGATGCTTTGTACATTAAAGATAAAGATACAGTTGGACTTATAACCCCTAGGGTTGAAGGAAAGACTATATTCTTAGCTAATTATGGATTCAATCTAACCACTGTTGGTGAAGAAGAAAGTCCTGATTTAGAATTTATGGAAGAGTTTAGTGACGATAATGCAATATTTACTGTAGACTTATACTCTTCGGTAGTTAAACCTGTATAATGTAAGGAGGAGGAAAGATGCAAATTCTTTCTAATATCGTATCTAAGGATAGTTTACATGAAACGAATCTTAAAGCGTTAAAGATTATCCGTGATTCTGTATTAACCTCTTTTGGTCCTTATGGTAGTGCAACTCAGATTATGAAAACTGATGCTATCCCTAAGTTTACTAAAGATGGTAATACTATTCTTAAGAATATCAAATTCTTAGGTCAAATCGAAAGCAGTCTAGCAGACATTATGGTCGATTTGACTAATAACGTTGTCAAAGAAGTAGGTGATGGCACCACCTCTGCAACACTTCTTGCGTACAACATTTACAAACGTTTTGTTACCAAAGAAGAACCTAACTTCATGGCAACAAATGGAGCGGGAAATATCAAGATTTATGATGATGAACTTAGCAATGTACCACCAGTAATGATTGAACGTACATTCAAAGCTATCGTAAAAGAGATTAATGAACTTATTGTATCTCGAGCTAAAGAAGCTACTCCTGATGATATGTATCGTATTGCTAAAATCTCTACTAATGGCGATGAAGATTTGTCTCTTATCATCGCTAATATCTATAAAGAGATGGGTAATGAAGTATTTATCACAGTTAAACACTCTTCTATCGATGAAGACTATACTCGCACATATGACGGTATGACTATTAACACTGGTTATGGTGATAAAGTCTATGTAAACAACAAAGAAGGATTTGCTGAATTGAATCATCCACAAATCTACTTCTTTGAAGACCCTGTAGATACACCAGAAATGATTGGTTATGTACAAAATATTATCATGCGTAATATTATGGACCCAATCAAAGCTAATGATATTAAGGGTATGATTCCAACAGTAATTCTATGTCCTAGAACTACTCGTGATATTGATACTACTATGGATGCTGTAACTGAAGCTATCTATAAATATCGTTCTGCTGGTATTCAAATCCCATTCTTATTTGTACCTAATATTACAGATAAGAATATGATTCTTGACTTAGCTCGTCTATGTAATGCTACGACAATCAAGAAGTATGTAGACTTGTCTATTCAAGAAGAAGAACAAAAACAAGGTCTTGCTCCAACTAATGAAACAGTACATGATTTCTTTGGTTGTGCTGATGCTGTAATCTCTGATTTCAGTAAAACTAAGATTATCAATCCTTGTGAAATGTACAAACAAGGCACTACAGAATATAGTGACTTATATCAAGGTATGATTGACCATGCTGAACGTGAAGTTGCTGAAGCTAAACGTGATGGTCAAGATGTAAATACTCTTGGTACACTTAAACGTAGACTTAACTCTCTTAAGGCTAACACATTAGACTTATACATTGGTGGGTCTACACAAGAAGAACGTGATAATCGTTTTGATGCAGCTGAAGATGCTGTATTAAACTGTATGTCTGCAGCTATTCATGGCTTTGGTTATGCATCTAACCTTGAAGGTTTATTTGCAGCTGAGGATGTATATAAGAAATATGGTAATGCTTTTGATGATGAACCTACATTAGAAGCAGCTATCTCTTCTATTATCTATAACTCTTACTTAGATCTTGTAGCATTACTATATGGTACAAAACGTTCTGAGATTCATGAAAGTTATAGTGAATATGAACGTCAAGGAATTGTACATCAAATGGTGGTTGCTGCTCTAGGTGGCGAAGATAAACTATTACCTAGAATGCCAATTGATATTACTACAGGTGAACGTTCTGAAGATGTAGTTACATCTATCCGTTCTGACATTGCAGTATTGACTATCATCTCTAAATTGATGACTATTCTTATTACATGCAACCAATTCTTAACTCCAGAAGCTTCCAATAACATGTATGATGCTATACGTGAAATTGAAAAGAAGAAATCTGAAGAAAACAAATAATAGTTTGGACTACTAAGGTTAGGGCCACTGGCTCTAACCTATAGTAGACTATATGGGGATTATTATGGCTAAAAAGATAATGACTCTACGTCAATATATAAAGAACCCATCAGGTACAGGTGCATCATTTGCTGGTAATAGAACAGCTTTGACATCTATGTACTCATTGAAGTTCTTTAAGGTATTAGTAGACTATAATAATAAGATCGAATACTCTGCCATAAAAGATAAGCAAGGTAACTTCTGGTGTATCATGAAGATACCATCAGAGAATATACCTAAGTTCTTTTATGACGTTATATATAAATTCTCTCCAGCTAAAGCTGGTGATGATAATGCTACTAAGCTAGAGGATTACAAAGTACAATTCTTTAGTAATGACCCAGCATTTACATTCACTTTCTCTTATGCTTATCATAAGAATGGTTTAACTATTCCTGAACTAGAGAAGAAGTATAGTTCAGAAGCTATTAGCGATAAACCTAAGACTACTAATCCTAATTTAGTAGTCAACTATGCTAAGATATTATACTTCGGGTATTTGACTATCAAGAAGTATAAGCTTACTGAGAAAGATAAATATAAAGATGGTACAGTAAATCTCAAAGAGATTACTAGTGCTGAAGATAAGATTGCTGAGCGTATTAAACAGCAAAAGAAATATGGTACTAAGACTAAACGTACCACATCTAAATCAACAGGGAAATCTACTGCTCGTGGAGACCGTGGCTCTTCTAAGACCATAGGTAATACAAAGAGAGTTGGAGTTAGTAAAGCTAGTCGTTCAATAAGTAATACAAGGGTTACTAGGACTAGTAAACGAAAGTAAGATATAATGATATATTATATCTATGCACGTATCTAGGGAGGTTATTATTAATGCAAGCATCTGAAAAAATTAAGAATTACAGAATGTCTATGTTTACAAAGTTACCCTTTGAGCTCAATAGCGAGGTCAAAGATCCTAACAAGTTAACTTTGGAGGTGATAAAACCGCACTTATTTGTAAAAGGCAGTAATAATATTCCATTAGTGGATCGATGGGATCCACTACCAGAAGATGAAATTGTAAAGAAAATACCTTCTTCTTTATTTATGCCTATAGCTGAGAAGTTAGGACAAGATCCAGAATTAAACGTGCATCTGAATATCTTTAACCTAAAATCTAAACGTGGCTATAGCATTCCTAAAGCTAATTTCGACATGCAAGAGCACTTCTGTAAGTATATTAATTACTTTGAGAAGTTCTATGATCCTGAGCATGAACTATTAGCAGCATATGCATACATCAAAGCAACGATGGATGCATATCCGCAATACAACAAAGCCAATCTAGAATGGGATATCAGACGATTAATCCTAGATTCTAATATTGGTAAGAAAGTTAAAGAGATGAATGATGCTAACTGTGTACAAGAGCTTCGTTCGTTTGATGGTGAAGGTCGTAATATCGTATTGAATTACAATCTTCAACACGTACATGCTATGATGGAAGTAAGTTTATTCCAAGTAATACTTATTCCATTATTGACACACTTCGCATTTCATAGACAAGTAGCGAATATTGATGAGTTCCTAATTCACTTCTACAATATTCTACTATATGAAATGCATCCAGAAATGGACTTGGTTAATAAGTTATACCAAACAGTAATGAATGGTGTAATGGTTAACCATAAACGGAATGCTAAATTATGGGTTAAGTTAGAGATTGCAGCTGTAAGTGTACATGAACAAGCAGCCAATATCTTAAACAACGTAATCATTCAGCTATTCCCTAAGTATACTTATATCAGAAACGTAGTGCACTTTAACCATACTAGTATCGAACAAACATTGGGGTTTAAGATAGTAGATGGTAAGTATGATTATAACTTCAATAGATTTAATCATGATAAGCGTGATGATGAAAGTAGTAGCGACTTAGATATCTTTGAAGCTCATATGAGTAAAAGAAATGAGTCACTCTTATTACATAACCAAGTTAACTATGAACGGGTTATGGAAACTATTGATAATGAGTTTGGTCCATTTGACCCTAAAGAAATAGCTTATTATCAAAGAGAACTATCCAAAGATGCAGCATCTCCAGTAAATGAACTACAAAGAGAATTAGTAAGCTACCTATTCTTACGATACTTTGGAGATCCATCTGCGTTAAAGTCTCTAACTCTAACTGGTTATATCAAACTTATTATAGCTAGTAGAAAGATACTATGCGAAAAAGGCCTATATACTATGGCAGCTATCCTGTCTGGTAAAGTAGTTAAACGTGTAAATCGTAACTCAGTTAATAAAAAAGAATCTACTAAGATTCAATCCTCCCCTGAGTATAGAAAGCTTATAGATAGATATAAGAGCGAGAAAACCGAAAACTATATTATGGCTCTTTTAGCTACTATCCTATCATCTAAGTTCACATGTATTGATTACCATAATCAAGAGAATACTGGTGCTCCTATAATGTCAAACTCTGATGTAATCAATGATGAGTTCTTACGTTATGTATTGATGATTGGATAGATTTTAGAATACTAATTGTTTATCGAGTAAAGGAGAATCCTATTATGTATGGAAGACTATTTGAAAGCGACGATTATATTAGCGATGTAGTTAGAAGCTGTCGTGGCTTTAGAGAATTCGTTAAAAATGAAATATTGAAAGGTGTCGGAGGGGCTAGTAGTTCCTCCGGCGTCAATGAAGATAATGAACCTATACAATATATTGGTACTAAGAAAGTATTAATCCAAGGTACTGTATTAACGTTCATTGATAAAGTATTCTGGTTAACTTATCATATTGAACGATTTGTTATTCGGAATACACCAGCTAAATCTAGATATCCAGATTTGAAGACTGCTGTAGCTAGTATTCCTGGTGGAAGATTCAATAGTAATGAATGTATTGGTCTAGCAGATGAAGCTATAAGTTTCTTTGCAAAATATGATGAAGATCTTGCTGGTAATAACAAAGCAATTTCTGATTTAAGAATAAAAACTAGACAGCATCTAAGTGCATTAGCAGATGTATTTGTAGATAAAGGAAAAACATATACTGCTACTGATAAACTAGAGCAGTTGGATGCTATGGCTTGTGGTGCGTATAATAGTTATTCATCTACTAGAGACTCTATTGCTAGTTATTGTAATTTCTTATTTGAATATATAAATGAAGCTTATGATTGCAACCTTCTTAATCTATTAGACTTTGAAGTTGATGGTGTACGATACTGGCCTACAGGTGTAGATTTTAGAACTGATGATAACTTCTATTATAGGGATGAGTCAGAAGATAATACTAAAAGATTTGCACCACCAACTGTCAATATAAAACAAATTGACACGTATGGTGTACATAAAGCACTGATGGCTCTAAATGATATACGTTATGATAGTTTTGAAGAGTTTATTCAGGCTATGGCCGATAATCTATGGGATTATACTGATAAAGCTGATGCATCTTATATTATTGATATCGTATACGATTACCGCACTCAAGTTACTAAAAAATTCCCTGATGCCGAATTTGACGTTTCAATGGATGTATTTGAAAATGTTATGATGGCTCTTCAAAGAGTTATTAATAATCTATATAATCCAGCACTAGTCAATATTATTGAGAAAGAGCAATGGGTGTAATCATGTACAAATACTATAAGAAACAAATCGATATGAATACTAAGATCCTAAATGTATTGAATGAAATATCAGAACTATATCAATTAGAGTACCCGTTTAGATTTACTAAAGATGGTGCATATTGTAAGTTCCAATCTCGTAATGTAACTTTCGATAGTATACATCTACATCAAGATAGTATCCTAGAAGGACTTACTGTTCATGAAATTTGTGGTGAAGCATTCTATCCTTTGATTGATGCGGTTAATGTTATACTAGCATTACATAGCTTCTATGTTAATGTAGATGTATATAGTAGTGGTATTGCTACTGAGCTATTGGAGTGTATGTTTAGCCGTGATAATCTAGTATTAAGATCTATCCCAGAAGAAGAGTATGCTTCTGTTACGTTTAAGACTATAACTGAGATAGTTGATGCTGTAGTTGTATTAATCAAAGAAGCTTATGGTGCAGGTACAGACATCAAATGGTCTTGTGATAGACTTAATGGTTACCTAATGCAACTAGACACTATCTACACGGAGGCTGAAAATGAAATTACCGAATCTGTATAATAAACTAAGCGTTATCGCTGAAGTAGAAGATTACTTTGGTTATCATGAAGATGATCTTAGAAGAACTTTAAGTGCACTCTTGTCTATAAAGAAAGATGGAGCTAGATATGAGATAGAATCTTCTCTTAGAGAGTTAGCACTATGTAATGTACGTGGTGAACGTATAGAGATAAAAGAGTTCTCTGATGCTGTATATAGACTAGCTAGACTATTGACTCTACTTGAGTATAGTGAATCTGAGGGTGAAACAACTTATTTTATTTTGGATATCTTCTTTAACAAAGAAAATGAAGGTGTATCGTTCATCACACTATGCCAAGATGTATCAACTGCAGTAGACTGGATATCTGAAACTTACAATCACGAAGTTGAAGATTCAACTGTACAAGAATTAGTTGGTATATTCAAACGTCTACATCTAGAGTTTAGCAGACTTATTTAGAATAGAAAGGTTCCATAATATGGACATCTATAGTTTAAAAGATCTATTGAAAGATAGTATCGAAGGCTCAATGTTTGCAGCCCAAAGAAAAGAACTAGTAGCTAGATGTCCATATTGTGGACATACGTCTAGTGCTGGTAAGAAGCATTTATATATTAGTGTCCAAGAAGACAAACCTATAATGTATAATTGCTTCAAATGTAACGAACGTGGTATAGTTGATCAAGAGATCTTAATGAAACTTGGTGTAAGAGATATCAATACTATCAAGGAAGTTAATATCTATAACCAGGAAGTAAGAGAGAACTCTGATCATTCCACGTATACTAAGAAGAGAAACTATTCTAGTATAAACTACAATAAGCTGTATGATAATTTCATGCAAAGTGGTAATAAGCTACCTAATGAGATTATACAGAAGAAACTTGATTATCTTAATGGTCGTCTAGGGTTGAACTATCCTATACAGAGATATATAGATAGTCGTATAGTATTTGACTTATCAAATGATGCTATATATTATAAGATACGTAAGTATAAGAGAATGACTGATGATGATTTCATTATACTCAATAATGAGTATATTGGATTCGTTACAGCAGACCAATCTGGGATAGTTTTACGTCATATTTATGACAATGAACTTCCCAGATACATTATAATCAATATGTCTGGGAACGATGAAATGGTTAAAAGCTACACAATCCCATGTTGCCTTAGTATACCCACTGGGCCTATTAAAATTCATCTCTCAGAGGGCCAATTTGATATAATGTCTATATTCTTTAACGTACGTAATCAAGAGCCTGGTATATATTTAGCCACATCTGGTTCTAACTATATATCAGCTATACAATATTTAGCTAGTAGATATGGTCTATTCAATATGGAATGGCATTTCTACTTTGATAATGATGATGCTGGTACAATATCTAAAGAAGTCACTAAGTCTTATATCAAAAGACATGGATTCTACTTTACTGGGGATGTATATTTCCATAGTAATAAGAAGAAGAAAGACTTTGGTGTACCATTAAGTGATATCGAAGAAGAATGTGAATTATTCTAATCCAGTATGGGGATAAAACCTCATACTGGATTTATTTTTTGTCTTCAACAGTTAGGTAATCGTACAAGGAGGAACTACTATGGGTAAAATAGCCAATAAGACTTATATTAATACAGTCAACTCAATGACAAATAGTATGGTCGACAGAATCGATAATAACTTCTATACATTCATAGATAAGGCTCCGACTACAGTAACGTATTATAATATCAATACCGAAAAGACAACTGTCGATGAAGGTACAGCTATGATGTATAGCTACACTGATAAAGACAGTAGCATTAGATTTAATAAGATCAACGATGTAGTATTATTCGGTATAGATAGAATTGCCATAGATATTGATGCTGGTGATTTTGGTGCTGAAGGTAGTTCCGTAGAAGGAGATGCTTACTTAGTACCTAATGCGTTCAAACCATTCCCTCAAGACTATTTCATCATTAACCATATGAAAGATAAAGCTGTATTTAAGATTACAGCTGTATCTTTAGATACTATGCCTAATGGTGCTAATATGTATAAGCTTAGCTATAAGCTAAGTCTTATGGATGCTGATACTACTGAGCTAGATAACTTAGCTACAGATGAGTATGAAATGGTTGTCGGTAACCAAGGTACTAACCTATCTATGCTTATTAGAAGCACAGACTATGAGTATATCACTAGATTAGAAAATATCTGTAATAGTTTGAGAGCTATATTTAGAAGCTACTTCTATAGTGATAGAACTCAAGCATATATCTTTAAGTATGATGACCGTAATTTCTATGATCCTTTCATGATAGAGTTTATATTGCGTACTGATTGTATGAACTCTCCAGAATTACCATACTTATTTATGGATCACCAACTATATATGCCACAGACTTTCCCATTAGACTATAAGCGTACATTCCAATATGCTGTAGAAAAGGGTAAAGTGGATATTATCTGTAATCCTAATCTAAATGCTACATTAGTTACAGACCAAACTTCTATGCTAGCTAGATGTCTAGAGCAATACTATTACGTACATTTGTACAGACCTGGTGCTTATTATCCTATCAGTGCTTATGATGATGATACAGTAAGACGTATCCAACAAGCAGAAGCATATGATAGAACCGAACCAGGGTTTTATAAGAATATTCTTATAGAGTATTTCTTACGTAGAAACGATAAACGTTTCACAGAAGAGGTTCTAAGAGAACTAGAAGAGTTCAATTATGATCGACCTCTAAATGAATTATTCTATTACTTACCAGTCATTATCTATATCTTAATGGATAAGTGTAATCAGCTTAGTACAGATATAGCTAAAAGAGGGTAAGTCCAACATATTCATAATTTCATAGTCCTTATGGAGGTTAAAAATATGAATGACTTAGATAAGTTCTTTCTTGAGGACCTAGAAAGCGAACTATTTCTAGACGTTCTCACTGAAGATACTACATTGGATCTATTAATCGACGATAGTCATCGTGGTGATATTGATGTAGATCCTACAAGCGATGAATACACATCCGATTACTTGGATGATGTTGATGATGACAATCTTGATCGTGTTATCGATGGTGAAGAATCCGACGATGATGGCGACTACGATGAAGATTATGATGATTTTTATTAAAAAGGAGTTTTATAACAATGGCTGATGTAATTAGACAAGACTTAGACCGTGATGCTACTGCAGTAATCGATATTGTTAAATCTGGTAGTGCTGATGATCATGTAGTTGATGGTGTTATTGACACTGTAACTGATGCTATCTCTGATGTAGAATTAGATGATACTCATAACGATGGTGATGATATTGATGCAGTTGAAGGTTTAGAACCTCAAGAAATCGATATCTATGCTGATGACGAAAATGATGCAGCTGAAATCGAATTGATGAATGACGCTGGTACTGAAGATGCTGATGATTCTGATGACGAAGGTGTTACTGAAGAAATCGTTGACGCTGTACAAGAAGCTATGTCTGAACTAGAAGACTTTTAATTTTTTACAAAAAATAAAACAATTATGTAGAAGAGGCTGCGAACCTCTTCTACACATTGTTTTGTTTAGAGTATTATGGTTCTAATCCTTTAATAAAGGATAAGCAATCCATATACTCATTATGAGAATAGTTTTTTGAATTACCATTCTCATAATTGTGTACCACAGATAAAGCTAATCTTACTTTTAGTGCAAAATTAGCTTTATAACCTGCGTTGAGATTAAAATATCTCATTTGTGCTCCGGTCATAGGATCACCTCCTTTGACGGTGGAGAACACACCGTGTATGGTTATATTTAGATACAGCTAATCGGAATAGCTGTATCTACCATACACAATTATAGTATATAATCGTAAATATTAACTTTAACGAAAAGAAATCCCTGTATAGGCAATGCCTATACAGGGTATTTTTGTGTTTCTTATCGATAGTCGTATTGTTTTTGAATATCATTAGGAATATAGAATCCTAATGCTTCAGATAATACCATCATAGTTAGTGTAGCTTCACAAGCTGCTGTGATTTTATCCATGTCTAATGTACCAGATTCAGTAATCATACCATAACCTGGGTTAGTTAAAGCTTTCTTAGATAGGTCACGAACCATAGCTTCATATAAACCTACTTTACGAGTATCCAAACGTTTCTTAATTTGCAATCTACCACGTTGGATAGCAGATTCTTTAATCTCTTCTTCCTCTTCAGCATTAGCTGCTTGGATAGTTGCAACTTTATCTTCAACGTTTTGTAATACGTCTTTGATGTGTTCTTTATCTTCGATATTAGCAATGATGAATTGTTCAATACCATTAGCTACATGAGTTTTTACAGAATCACCAATGTCTTGGATTTCTTCTTTGTTTTCATCAGAGTTTACTTTATCAACGAATGTTTCAGTATCATCTGGAGAAACTTTAGGTTCATCGTTTACATCATTAGAATTCAATGCTTCTTCATTGTCTTCCATGATAGCTTTATGAGTTTCTGTTACGTATTTAGCAATTTGTGCGGTGAATGCATTTGTTTTGCTTAATGTGGATAAGATTTTATCAGAACCAGTTTGCTCAATGAAATTGGAGATAACTTTGTTTCTGATTACACGGTTATCTTCAGACATCATTGGATGACTGGCAGATGCTTCGAATAATACATTCAATGCTTCAAAGATAAGACCATTACGTACAGAATTAGAGAAGTCTTGACGACGTTTAGTCATCTTATTGCGATTAGCCATACGGTCATACATATTAGCTGCCGCCGCAGATTCATGTACAGGTTGGTATTCTAATTCTTTTAAACCTTTTACAATTTCTTCACGTCTAGCGGATTGTACTGCTTCAAAAAATAAAGAACCAGATGTAATTCCTCTAGGTTTATTTTTAATATTCATTAGTTAACCTCCTAGAATAGACTGCTATTAGCACCAGCAGAATCAGGAATGCTGTCACTAATGTCATCATGTTTAAATTTAGTTTGAGAATCTTCTTCTTTGATTTCTTTAGCCATCTTAGCTGTAGCAGCTTTATCATTGATGTCTAATTTATCTGCATAACGACGGAACTTAACTGCAACGTCACGTTGGTAAGCTGCAGCATCTTTCATATCGTCATCATATTCAATCTTAGAAGCATTGATTTCTAGCATGCTTGCTTGTACTTCAAGATATTCAGCTAAGCTAGTTCTACAGAAGTAGAAGTAGTAAGCAATCTCACGTAAGATAGGAATAATATTGAAGATCAAGTAAATACCAGCACCAATCATAGATACTGCTGCCATAGTACCTAAGATACCACGAGCATGTGCTTTAGTGAATAAAGATAATGCTTTAGCCAATTTACCATTACGAGAGTTTTCATTAAAGCGTTCAAGATTCTTGATAACTACGTTGTCGTCTAATACATTAAAGTGTTTAGACTCCATGGCAAACTTAGTTGTACCCTCATTGTCCATGATGTATTCTGTAATAGCAGATACCATCATACTAGTAGAAGCGATAATAGACAATACAGTGAAATTATAAATAGTACAAGGATAATCTAAGTTACGCATGAATGCACCAACGTAAGCGTATTTATCTTTCTCTAAGTTAGCTAATGCTTCTTTAGTAGTCTTTAATGCTTTAGATTGAATATTACGAGAAGCACAAAGACGTTCTAAAGCTTCTAATGTTTGTTTCACTAGTTTATAGTGACGTAAACGTTGTACATCACCCTTGGATAATGGAATATCACCAAAGTCTACTTCATTAGCTTTAAGCTTAATGAAATCATAAATCTTATTGGAGACGTTCATCATAATCAATCGTTGGTCTGCTTCATTTACAGCAGATACGATTGCTAATGTTTCTTTATCACCCAAATCCATATAGGAGCAGGCTTCTTTAAAGTATTTAGTCATGTGTCCTCCTCCTAGGCCATTTTAGTTAATAGGTTAACGATTTGTTTAGCATCCATATCTTTATCTTTCTTCAAGGATTTGAATCGTACTAATTCGTATTCATCATCACCTGTATCAAAGATTAAAGCTACAGATTCTGTAGTTTCATCTACAATACCAATACAAAGTAAGTTGTAGTCAGACATAATCTTTCTAGCTACATTAGATCTGGAAAGATCAATATCATTATTCTTTTTCAATTCTTCAACTTCATCTGTAGTTACCAATAAAGAAGTGATAGCTGTAGCATCATTCTTTTGACGGAAGAATTGGTTAAGTTTGGATTTAGTAGCACGTTGCTCTAATGCTTTCCACATTTTAGAAGAAGAACCATTACGAGCATTGGAGATAGCATCAACTTTAGCTTTGCTTAATGCAAATACAAAGTCTCTCCAGAAACCAATTTCTTGAGATGTAGCACGGATAAAGTTGAATAGGCTAATAGCAGAAGAGTTCTTAGATACAATACGTTGAATGATATCTAAACCTGCTACGTCAAATAGTTTACATTTGATACCTAAGTATGCAGATGTAGTAATAGGACGACCAGTTGCTTTGGAGATGAAGTTAACTTTCATCATCAAAGGCATTTGTTGGTTAGCTTTATCAAGTTTAGCATCTTGGTCAAATTTGACAGATCCTGGCTTATCATCTTTGCTTTTACTGCTTTTATTTTCATTACGTTTAGAGTAGGCTTCGCTAATAATTTGATTAGCAATTGGTAGACTGTGTTTTAAACTATGCTTGTAGTTTTCATATACAGCTTTAGTACCAGGTGTAAACATAACCATCGCACCAGATTCTTTAGTTAGTTTGCTATTGATTGTGAGATAGTCATCTACATCAATGCCATTATTAAACTGCATATTGCTATGGATATTCTTAACGTAATCAATAGCATCTGTAGCATTAGTAATAGCCATAGCAGTTAAAAGCATTTTAACTAAGTTAGCATACTTAGCTTCAAGTGCTTTAGCAATTAGCTCAGCTGTTGCTAATTCCATATTACGGCTAAACATAACTGGGAATGTGAGCACCAAGTCTTTAGTAGCACTATTAATAGACTTGAAAGACTTATATCCACCAGCCTGGGTAGGTAATAATTTGTCTAAACTGAAATCATCAGCGGTTACATTATCGTATACATTAATAATGTCACTGAGGATCGATTCTTGAATGTAAGACATTATAGTCCTCCTTAAAATACGTATTCTAAATTCAATATTGAAATTTACTACTATGTTAAAACAGCCCAATTTAGGCAAAAAATAAAAGCCTAGCCGAATATAAAATAGTTACTTAATAAATATAGACTTTGGTTCTGCATCATTAATGCAATCTAAAATATCTTCATAATAACCGTCTTCTTCGGCATAATCTCTAGCGAGTTCCATACGTTCTTTATATGTGCAACATTTTGCTTCAGGTGTTCTCATAACGTCTTCACTTCCATCATTGTAGTCTTTACCAGGACCAATTAAGGACAATAACTCATCTACAAGAACAGCGTTTGCTAAAAGATCTTTTCTTAATTTCTTAACGATTCTGCTTGAATAATAAACATTACCGTCTTGGTCAATAAGAACTTCTCCTGGAGCTGCTGGTCTAAAGTTTGTCTTAGCTACCTGATTTACTTTAATGGAGTCGTCAGTCTCTACATAGTTGCCTAAATAGCTCATATCATATGTATCACCATAACCCGTAATAATCTCGTTAGTATCATAATCATAGCTGCTCATAGTGGTTACCTCTTCCTTTAACTGATGTCCAATAAACAAAAACGTGGAGGGAGAGTTAACTCTAATGAGTTATCAGCTAGACTCTTATCTCTTATTCATATTTATAGTATACAATTAAAGATATCTTTGAAACATCTCTATAATCCTATAAAGAAAGGAGACTGAGAATGCCTGATGAAACTAATGACATCAGACAGGGTAAAAGTTTAACCGAGACTAATCAAGAATATAAGAATCTTAAGCCTACGGTTGATTCCCAAATGATGTTGCAATTCATTAAAAAGAATGGTATATATAATCCGACATCTCTAGATAGATATCATAGATTTGCTAGGTTCTCTAAGATGGATCCTTATAATCGTGTAGGAATGACTAAAGAGTATATATTCTTTACTAAACCAGATTTACAAATCTTCTTACATGATAAGGACTTTACTATTGGTAGAAACGGACGTAATGATATGTCCAAAACATTCATTGAGTCTGTGGCTAGTAATCCATTATTTATAGAAGCAGCAACTAAGTATCCAGAAGTGTTGCATCAACTATGCTATTCACAAAATCGTTCTGAGCCATTCATTAATCTTCTTTCAAACCAGAAAGTTTCTAATGTAGACTTACCAGCTATTAGTGTATCTAATGACTATGAGACTTCTAGAAACATCTTAGGTTCTTCTGTATTCTATCGAGGTACTTCAATAGAGAGTGACGAAAACCATGAATTCAGTGTAGAGTTTCTAGATACTAAGTATCTAGAGGTCTACATGTTTTTCAAGCTGTTTGACGAATATTCTAGATTGAAGCACTTTGGTCGTATCAATCAACCTAACAAGTCTTATGCTATGCAACGTATTATTCATGACCAAATGTCCATGTATAAGTTCATAGTATCTGAAGATTCTGGTGGTGAAGATATTATCTATTGGGCTAAGTATGTCGGGGTGTATCCTAAGACTGTACCACGTGATGTATTTAGTGATATGGCAGACGGTTCTGATTTAAGATTTACTGTCAGCTTTAAATCTACATTTGTTTTTGATATGGAAGTCGATACTTTACATGAGTTCAATCGTCTTTGTAGTCTATATTCTGGTGGCGATGCTGCTGGTGGTGGATATATAGATGAACTAGAGGGTTGGTCTGGTGATTGGATGCAGGCTCCATATATTGCTGGGCTTAATGGTGAAGGTCAAGGCCAGTATAAGTTCTATAAACTTAAATGGAAAGCTCCAAACGAGTCATTTAAATTCACTGATAGAAACCCTAAAGACCAAGCGGGTGCCCAAAAGAATTTACAAGAGTATGCTAGATACCGTGAAAAATATAACGTTTAGGAAGGGGGAGATTAATGGCTAATGAACTATTGACGAACTCTAATATTTATGATCTCAATGCATATATTGAGTCCGTTAAGAAAAAGCATATCCAAGAAGATGATCTTACCCTATCTATGGGTATATTTGGTTATCTAAGTGATGTATTCTCTACAACTCTACAAAATAATATCATCATGGCTTCTGAGTTTGGTAATGAAGCTATTCCAACTAGAGCTAAATTCGAAAAGAATATTATTGCTCATGCTTTAGGTTTGGGTATTAAGAATATTAATGCTAGACCTGCATATATGGATATAGTATTTACTATCTCTGAAGACGTACTATTAGCTAATATGCGTAATGATGTATTTACGTTTGATAGAGAAGTAGCTATTAATATTGGTGGATTTGAATTCCATACTGAATATGATATCTTGATTCGTCGTGTGGTATTACCAGACGGCGATTATGTTTACACTGCTCAGTATGACTTATCTGCTTATAATCCAATTATTGATTCATTTGAAATCATTGACCCATACTTACCACCAGTAGGTCGTATTCTTGATGAGAATGAACAAAAGATTGCAGTAAGATGTCGTATACGTCAATACAAGTATACTAAGAATACTGCTACAATTCTTAATAGAAACCCTATTGAGAATAAAACTTATCAGTTTACATTCGATGATCAGTTAGCTGGTTTCGATGTAACTATTAAGAACTATGGTAGCCAACCAGTCAAGTTAACTCCAATATATGAGGGTTTACATACTGGTAGTGAAGTCAACTACTGTAGCTATACATATATAGATGAGAAGACTATTAGGCTTGTATTTAGTGATACATCTAATATTCCTGGTATGAACTCTGAGATTTCAGTTAACCTATATACTACCAAGGGTTCCGAAGGTAACTTCAAGTATATAGATCCTATCCAGTTATATCCTATCAGTGATAGATTTAACTATGACCGTCTATTTATGGTTATCACACCATTAGGTGATCCATTAGGTTTACCTGCATCTGAAGATGGTTTGGATAAAAAGACTATTGATGAGTTAAAACAAATGATTCCTAAAGAAGCATTAGCTCGTGGTAGTGTAACCAACTCTAAAGACGTTAATAACTTCTTTAACTCTTTAAGCTATGGTTTACCTAAGAATAAGCTATACTTCTTCAAGAAAATGGAATCTCCATTATACCGTCTATATTATGCTTATCTTTTATCAAGCACTGATACACAAATGATTCCAACTAATACAGTTCCTATAGAATTGATTAGACGTGACTTTGATAATGTGTCTAGTGAAAACTATATCTTCAATACTGGTAATACTATTCAGTATGAAGCTGGTGGTAATGGTAAGGTTATCTATAATAGCTCAAAAGATGAATTAGAATCTATAAATAAGATTAAGTTCTTATACTTCAATCCATTTATGATTGTAATCAATAAGAGTCCTTTGTATGCTTCATATTATATCAACTATATGGATACTAAGAAAGCTCTTGAGTTTGAGTATATCAATAAGGCTTCCAAGTACCAATTCATTTGTAATAATCTTAACTGGAAGAGAGAATACTTCACTGATAAGAATACTTACAAATGTACAGTTAAGCTAGTTCAAAACATTGATAGAAATATTGGTGTAATCCATAGAGATAATGAACTAGATCCTGAAGAGATTACTGGTGTAGATCTTAAAGTCTTAGGTGTATTTTATAAAGATGGTAAACCAGCACGTTGGACTCAAGGTAAGTTCAAGAAGTACAATGAAACAGAGTTCTCTTTCCTATATGAGTTTGATATGGAAACAGACAACTCTATTGATACACTAAACCAACTTAAGATCTTAAATCTTAAAGAAGCTGGTTCTGATAATGACTTGTATGGTTATATGCCAAACAATACACAGTTCAAGATCTTTACATTCATTAAGAATAAAGATGGAGAGAATGCTGGTACATATAAGTCTGAACAAATCTTCACTAGTGGTATTCTTGATGGATATAGTCTTACTAATATCTACAACACTCGTGGTGGTGTAGACTTTATGTATAACTACTCTGACATTATCGAATCTAAAGTTAAAGTCACTAAGTTGGATAATGGTACACTAAGTTACACTATAGATAAAGTTCCTATGGTTGGTTGGTCTTTCATTAATACTGAGATGAAACTACAAAAGTTTATCTTAGATTTAGAGAAGAAACGTGTACATATCAATCAGTGTTTGAACGTACTAGAAGACTCATTCGGTATTGACTTTAAGTTATTCAATACATATGGCCCATCTAAACTATTCTATGTAGAAGATGGTAAGCCATTGAATAGAACTAACTTAAGTTTACGATTCCGAGTTAAGTTTATCAATACTAGTACTAAAGAGATGATCACATTGATTAAGAATGATATTCGATTATATATCGAAGATACCACTCAAATCAATGATCTTCATATACCAAATCTTATCACTTACATTACTGATAAGTATAAAGACGTATTAGTTTACTTTGAGTTCTTAGAATTCAATGGTTATGGTCCTGGTGTACAGCATATCTATCGTAGAGATGAAATGATTGTCGGACGTATTCCTGAGTTCTTGAATGTCAATACTGCTAATACTGAAGAAAATCAATTAGATATTGAATTCGTTATTGTTTAGTAAAGGAATTAAAAATGGACGAACTATTATTAGTCGATGATCTCGGCACTCTATTAGAAGACACTGCTGAAAGTATTGAGTCTTTAGAATCTGTAATTGAGTCTTACGATGCTAAAATCCAAGAATTATTCGATAAAGAACAAGAGCTTATCGCTGAAGGTGCTTCCGAAGTTGCTATCGAATGCTGGTGGGCAAACGAAGCATCCAATAACCCATATATGGGTAAAGCTGGCAAAGACTTCTTTAAAACTTGTCATGACCAAATGGCTAAATGGTATAAGAGCTCTAAAGTAGGTAATATTCAAGAGGTTATCGAAAAAACAGAAAATCTTGAAATTATCCGTGCTAATGCTAAAAAGAAATTCTCCAAGAAGTTTAAAGTAAATACTTTATATGGTAAACCATTATTTGACCATATCAACTTATTTACAACTTTCATTGCAACTCCACTTAAAAACCTTTTAGGTCAATTCGAGCATCTTGCTGGTTTATTTACAGCATCCCGTGCTCGTATCCAAAGCGGCGAGTTATTTAATGATGCAATTAGAAATAACTCTTTTGGTACTACTGAAATCGGTCAATCTTTCATCTCTTCTCATATCGATGAAATTATCAACTTCCTTGATTTTGACTGGTTAAAATTGGATCGTTTATATGTAAGTGGTATGGATGAATTAGCTAAACAAGTAGAAATGCAAATTGAAGCAAAATTCAAAGGTGCTATGTTGGCTACTTATCCTATCTGGCGTTACCAAGCTGAACGTTTTATTTTCGCTATGCATCGTCAGCAACTTGACGCTATTCGTGAAAATATGCAAACAGCTCATGATATTTGTGTATTCTTGCTTAAACTTAAAGACGGTAAAAATGAATCTTATGAAATTGAAGATGCAGAATTGCTTGATTTAGATATAATCTAATAACAAATATGTATAGAGCATCTTCCTTTTATAGGAAAAATATTAACGTTAATACTTTTTAATTAAATGGAGGCTAATTAATATGGCATTCTTCACTGAATCCGTTTTAGAAGACGGTATTGTATTAGAAAATAAAGAAATGTATGCTAACGAATATGGCATGGACGCAATCATGATGGAATGTGCTGAATTCGATAAAGAAACATTCACTGACTTAGTAGTTGCTGACTTCCGTGAAATGGCTATGATCCATGAAGGCGCTGATGTTGAAACTATTCAAGAAGGCGTTCTTGACACACTTAAAAAAGTTGGTAAAAAAGTTGTCGAATTCGTTAAAAAATGGTTCGCTAAAATTAAAGCTTTTGTATCCAATATGGTAGCTAAAATCTTAGGTCGTTTCACTTCCGATAACAAAAAAGTTTTGGAAAAATACAAAGACAAAGTTAAAGAAAACAAAAACGCAGCTGAAACTGAAATCAAATGGGTAAAAGACAGCCAATCTTGCTTCGCAGCAGTTGAATGCTCCATTACTCCAGGTGAAATTCAAAAAATCGTAGCTCAATCTTCCACTGGTAAAGTTGATAATGCTGATACTAAAGCTGTTAAAGACGCAATTAAAGACTTAGTTAAAATCAAAAAAGCTAACGATGGTGAATTCAACACTTCTACTGTAATGAAAACTCTTATCGGTGAAGAAATCGATTCTACATTCGGTAAAGAAGAAAATGATATCGTTCGTGTATTGACAAACGGTGATTCTGCTATGAAAGCTATTAATGCTACAGCTAAAATTGCTGATGCTACTTTGAAAGTGACCGAATCCTTGTTCAAAAACCCTAACGAAAAAGAAAGCAAAAAATATACTGCTTACCGTGAAGGTGTTATGGAATTAACTAAATTATCTAATACTGTAATCAAAGCCCAAATCGCTGCAGCTCAATTAGTGTTGCGTCTTGCACGTACTGCTTACATCAAAGCGGCTAAATAATTTTAGTTTACTCGTAAACTGACTATTATGTAAAATAATTTATAAGGTATGGGGTACATCCTCATACCTTATAAATATTTTTTTATGAGGTAACTTATGGAAAATAAACAATTCTCCTTTAGTTATATTATGGATGCTACTGATAATAAGTTGGTTACTGGTAAATGTGATATTTCCCGTAAGCAATTTATGTATTCCCTAGTAGAAGATATCCGTAACCACGAAGCTAAAGGGTTACAAGAATTCTACCGTGGTGTGTTGAACGCTGATGGTAATGTAATCAAATACAAAGCCGTAAGCGAAAACTTATATAACGTATACCGTAAGAACTTAAAGTCTATTGTAGAAGCATATGGTAAATCCTATAACGATGCTGTATCTACATTGGCTTATGTAAGTTCTAAAGATAAACGTTTCTTAAAAGAATTTGCTAACCAAGCCGACTGTAAAGGACTTAAGCTTAAGAAGTTATTCTTCGAAGAAGCTAAGTATACTCCAGCAGTTAAAGATGCTTTCAAATCTATTAGCAAAATCTATGAAAACTTCTACCATAATTCTAAAGAAGATCTTGATGGTGTAATTAAAACTGTCAATGAAAACTTCAATGTATTAGAATCTGGTATTCGTGGTTCTGTAATGGGTAAAGAAGATCATTTGACTTATATGCAATTGATCGAGAAAGTTGAAAACCCTGTTACTGAAACTCGTGAAGTTACTTTAGAAGATGCTAGTGAATTATTGAAAACACTAGACACTAATAAGAAAGAAAAGCTTACTGATCTTAAGACTGGTAAAGAAAACGCTATCAAAGAATATGACTATATCTTTGGTAAATTAGATTCCATGAAGATGGGTGAAATCAATCCTGATACTGTACGTGAAGTAGCTAAGCTTGAACAAGCTTTATTACATCAATTACAAGAAATGACATTGACTGATTTGTATAAATACAATAACGCTATCTTCTTAGCTGAAAAAGCTATTGAATCTGATCGTGTAACTTTACTTAAAGCTATTTACTTAACAGCACCAGAAGCTATTTCTAAAAACTCTGATATCAAATTGGCTACTTCTCTTGTAGCATTGACTTCTAGTGATAAAGATGGTTTAGCTGAAATTGAACACTTGATCAAATTAAGCGAAACAACTGTAAACCTTGAAGCATGTATTCTTGAAGCATCTACATTTGCTAAGAATATTGATGTAGAAAACAAACTTCAACGTATCAACGAAGGAGTAGCTGATAAGTTCTCTGGTTTCTTAGGTAAACTTAAAGACTTCATCAATAACATCTACACTAAATCTTCTGATTGGTTCAAGAAGTTCACTGGTGTCTCTAAAGAGTATATCCAAAAGAATATGGCTGTAATGGACAAAGAGTTCAAAGCTATCAGTGATCTTAAAATGTTTGACTATGATAAAGCCAAAGCTAATATTAGCAATGCTGGTTTAATCAATAGCTTATCTTCTAAGATTACTTCTGATACTCAAGCTATCGCTAGTGGTTCTAAATCTGTAGACGATGCTATCAAAGAATTAGAAAATTCTTTAGTTGGTAACACCGAAGGTGAAACTTTCAAAGATAAATGTAAGACATTCTTCTATGGTTCCAAAGAAGTAGTATCTTATCAAATCAAGAATATGAAAGAATTAGCCGAGTATTGCTTGAATATCGATAACTTGACTAAGTTATTCGAATCTGATAAGAATAAAGCTTTGGCTGATGTAGACAACTTAATTAAATTGGCTACAGCTAACCAACAACAAAAAGCAAATGAATCTGCGTTCTTATACAATGATCAATTATTCTTAGAAGATGATGCTAATGGCGGTAATAACCCAGCACCAGCAAACAACGGTAACCAACCAGCTAATAATCAACAAAACCAAAAAACTATCGGTAACCAAGATAGTAAAGATTCTTTATCTGGTAAAATCAATGAAAACCCTAACAAACCTAACGGTGGTGGTAATAACAACGTACAGCAATATGCTAAACGTGTAACTTCCACAGTGGCTACATTGATGTCTATCCGTATTGCAGCAGCTGAACGCTTTGCTTCTGATTTCTATAAAATCATTAAGCAACACGTTAAATACTACGAGGGTGATAATGGTAACAACCAAAACAACCAACCTCAAGGTAATCAAGACCAACAAGCTCAACCTGCTAAATAAAAAGAAACCCCCATATAGGCAATGCCTATATGGGGTCTTTTTGTGCTACTTAGTTTTCTTAGATGGGAGTTTATTGAATGTAAGAATAGTATTGGCTACAAATGTAGTACCATTATTATCATATACTTCTTGTTTTGAAACTAGCATATACTCACCACTACGTGTAGTCTTTTCAGTTTCATTACTAATAAGATACTTTAGATTGATATTGAAGATATCATTATCCAATTCTAGTTTATGAATTGTGATAGTGGACTTATTTAGCTCGATAGCATGCTTAATATTCTTTAAGATATTAATATTGTCATTAGGTAAACGAATAATCTTTTGTTTAGCTAATGTCTCTACTGTATCTAAAGCAATACTTACTAATGATTCACCATCAGAACCAATATTACCTAAGTCTTTAAAACTATCAATAGATAATTGTGCACCTTGCTTAATTACATTGAAAGTATCACGCATACTATTGAAGTCTTTCTTAAACATTTGCTTATTATCTACAAACATTTCTTTTGCAGAATCAGCTTGGGATTTAAAGTCTTTAATAACCATATTCCCACCCTCAAGCAATTTTTGACCGAAGTCAGTAGGGATACCTTGGGCCTTGTCTACAAACGCCTTTATCGTTGCACCGGCATTCCTATTTAGCTTGTTTGAGGCACCCATAGTATTGGTATCACTGGCAATTCCTGTACTATAACTTTTTGCAGACGTAAACATTTCTTGGAATGGTGCTTCAAATTTCTTTAAGTGTCTTAAGTCTACTGATTGATATTGTCTTAAGTCTGGTGGATCTTGTGGGTTAAGACAATATGATACTTCTTCGGGCATATTAATCAATGTAGTGGTTATATTACCGATATTTTGAGTCCAACCACCAAACCCTTTGGAGAATTGTACCATACCCTTATTATGGGTTTCATCAGTCTTTGTGGCATCTTTCTTAAAATCCCAGCATGTAGTCTGTAAACCACTTAGATTATCCTGGAAGTTTATTGGTTTAATACCACCAACGTAGTTACGAGTACCCTCAATATTGTATATCTGACCAGTATATGCTTTTACATACTCATCAAAGTTAGGTATACACTTATTGATGTACTTACCATACTTATCATTAGCACCATTAATCTCAGTAAGAATATTCTTAACTTCTTCTATCTCACCAATTTGGTGTAATGCTTCTTGTGGTAGAGATGCTATAGTTGCTTTAGTCTGATTATATAGATCTAGTGTAGTAGTTTTAAACTCATCTACTTGCTCTTTCATTTCAATCATTCTACCCTTAATCTCATATGTAGTTCTATGGATATTCTGTACTACATTACGTACTTGTCCAGAGAAGACTTTTACATTATCCATAATATTAAGGATATTCTTATAAGCACCTAAGATACCACCAAACCCTTTATGTTTCTTTAGGAATGACTCTTGTTTCTGTTTAGACGCATCTACTACAGCAGCAATACCTTCCATAGATTTATCTACCATGTCATCGCTATTGAAATTGGTATCATTCATAGGTACAATCATACTATATGCTTTATCTTGATCATCAGTTTCAATACCACGAACCATACCCTCATCGCTCATCAATGGTTTAATATCTATTTTGATGGTTGGGAATCTATCGTTCTTACGTAATACTGATTTACCAGCTTTAGATACTAGATATGTATTATCAAAGTCCATAAAGAATCTATATCCAGTCTCATAGAAGACTTTTACATTGTTTAAGTAGTCTATAGACTTAGATAGTGACTCTTTAGGGGATAAGATTAGTTGTGGTACAGTATCCTTATAGTCAAATGGTTCCATTAATAGTGGAATACCATTGTTTAATAACTGCATAACTATATCTTGCATATTAGAATCGTATGTGGTTAGGTTAGCTGGTTTTTGTAATGCATCAGCTAAACGTTTAGACACCATACCAACACGAATAAGTCTAAACTTATCTTTATTCTCAGCTTCTTCTTTAGTTGGTGCAGTATTATCCCATTTCTTATTAGGGTTTACATCTCCCTCAATGAGATATGTACATTCTTCTTTAATATAAGCCTCTACAATGTTTGTAGTCGACAATGTATTTGTATTCTTCTTATTTATAGTCAATATCATAGTAGACTCTTTATTATCTTTGATCATTAAGTCTACTATATTAGTATCGACACTCATAGTTACCGTTACTATCGGCATATTAAGATTATCATATTCTTTATTGATGATAATCTGTTTTATATTCTCTTGCTCTATAGGATATGATTTAACTTCACTACCACTTCTATGGTTGAAATCTATCCTAGCCATATATTCATAAGTGAGCTGCATATGTATCACCTCAAGAAAAAAAAATAAAGTACAAGGACCGATAGTGGCCCTTGTACTAGAATGTTGAGGATTATAGTCTAGTTAGATCTAGTGGATGGTTAGTGAAATACTTATTATTAAGACTCTTTACCATATCAGGATCTATTAGATTTACATTCCATCTTATATCCTCAACTGGTTTACCAGCTAATATATACTTATTGTACTGATGTAGTACATCTACTGCTTTAAAGTTACTGAATACCTTATTAGGATCCAAGTTCTTATTCAATAATTGACATAGTTCAGCTATATCAGCAAAACTACTAATATAGTTTGTACGTTTATGAGCTAAGAACTGTGGTACTGTTTTAATAATCTTATCAGTACGTATACCTGTACCACTTACACTACGCTGTCTTACCCCTAATAATGCCATAATTAAACTTAAAGCGTCTCTAGGGATAGTATCAATAAGATCTGGTTCAGATATAGTACGTTTAAGGCTTTCAATATACTCTGCTATACAGTTATCTATATTAATAGCCTTACATTCTAACTCACCAAATCTATACAAGTGTTTAATCTGTACAGTCTGTGTCATAGATATAGGAATCAATTGATGATTCATTACTGATCTACTTAGAATGATATTAGGATTATAGTTGCCACTAGCAAACTCATCATTCATAATAGAATAGATTGATACAGACGGGTCTACAGGAGCCTCAATAAAGTATACATCAGGAAGATACTTACAAAGTATATTCAATACATACATATTATGCTCAAGATATTCCTTGATACCTATAGCCATATCATAATCATTCAATGAGTTCTGATTATAGGTTGGTAGTTCTTCTACCGCTGTAGGGAAATATCCTGTAGTATAGATTAAGAAGATCTTTGTATGTACACCAAAGTATCTTCTATAAAAGTCTCTATAGTGACCAACTAAGTTAGTTATATAAGCCACTAAGTCATGTTTAGCTATAAGAAGCATATTATTCTTATAGAAGTCTCTAAAGATATGATACAAGTCAATGTAAATATTCAAACCTGTAGCATCACTATTAGCAAACTCTATAATGGTTAATTCGTTTAATGTCTTATAAGGAATCATATTAGATATAATGATTCCTTCGACACTAGCTTTATAACGTGATTGTAATTCTTGCATTGTCTATTACCTCCTATAGTTATAATATATAACTAATTAGGCATTTCCACAATACTTACAATGCACAGAATTTCTTAACTTACGTAAACATGTATTACATATAGGGGTAGAGAATCCCTTAGGTGGGGATGATTGTGTTTTACCACAGATGATACAAGTGAATGGTAAGCGTTCTGCTTTAGCTAGTCGTTCTAGACAGCTATCACAAAACATTAGTTTCATATCACGTACATCACGTTGGTCTATCTTATGACATGCTTGACATTCAAAGTCCCAGTATTGCACATACCCAGGATCTTCATTATCAAACTTACATGTTTCCCAAATACATCTACCATTATTATTTAGATATACACAAGTTTTTCTTTCACATTTCTCAAACTGTTCATAAGGGGGTTGGGTATCACCCTTTAGTTTGTTTTCTTCAGATTGACCGCTACCAAAACTCATTTCTTTTCACCAGATTTCTTTTTAGAATTAGTACGTTTACGACGTTTCTTTTGTGTAGGTTTCTTAGTATCCTTATTTGGCTTTGTAACTTCACGTATAGCGTTAGCTATGCCATCAATTACTTCTTTATTAGATACAGTTGCACCACTAAGTAATGGAGAGATATCTTCATGGTATTTAGGATTCTTTTGTATATCCTTAAACTTCTCAGCCATATCATTTATACCATTTATCGTAGGATCAGATGATTTTTTATACCATCTATCAATCTTAGTATCTACTTCTTTGATTTCTTCTTTAGTTAGCTTTAGATTGTCCTCATCTAAATCTAAATGACGCATCATCGCTACTCCATATATCATAGAGTCTACTTTATCACCATCAGTATCAGCTTTAACTTTTTCTTTAGGTGGTGCTGGTGGTCTAATAGGTTTTCTACTATCAGGAATCTGAATAGAAATATTTTTACCAAATTGTGGTGGTGTAGTCCCTTTAGGTACAAAGAATCCTGGCCCATTTGGTATTTGATATAAATCATATTTAGGTTCTTCTTTTTTACCTCTAAGCTTTTGCCATAATCTTTTAGCCCAGGTATTTATAATCTGTTTCAATGTCATAGTCTCCTCCCTATTTAATAATGTAATCTATATCCTTAGCTATTCCTTGATTCTCTAAAGACTTAGATATACCTTTAGCTTGTTTCTTAGTATATACTTTATCCATAAAGTATATATCTATTTCAACCCTAGGTTTTACTGAATAGAATCTTCTTACAGAACCATCTATAACTAGAGTATCATCTAACCAGATATTGGCATTAAACATATCGGAATACTTCTTACCGATGTTATCCCAGTCTGGTTTAGACAAAGGTCTAATTAAACCGACTTCAGCTAATGCTGTTTCTTTCTTATTGAAATATTGTGGTGTTTTAAGATAAGCATTAAACTCAACTATAGTTGGAGTGTATAGCATCTCTTGTATTTGATTTAACTCACCAGAGTCGATCATACGACGCATACTACTATTATCTTCTAAACCTGTTGGTGAATATACCTTAACAAATGACCCATTACTTAAAGCAGCATTTGCTAAGTTATATCTATTAACTAATTGGAACCTAGGTCTTGGTGCACCCTCAGGTTCTTCATATAAGATAACTCTAATATGACTATACTGTGTACTATCTATAGCATTATGATAAGCTTCCATAATTTCAGCTTGTTGTTTATTACTAATACCTAGCTCATTAGATATATACTGTAATCTATCATAATGATCATTAGGTATTTCTCCATATTTCTCTTCATACTGTAAGAGCTTCTCATGTCTTGTCTTACGTTTCATTATATAAGCATCCTCCTTTCTGTGAATAAAAACCCCGATAAGACGCTTATGGTCTTATCGGGATGTTTTTGTTCTTATATTATATTAATTATACATGTGTAGAATTCTATTCATAACAGATTGGGTTAATGCTTGCATAGGACCATTTGATAATAGCTGTTTAGCCTGACCAGTAATAGACCAATAGGATAATCTAAATGCACGACCAATATCAGTTTGGTTGATATTTACACCAGCCATATTAGCTAAGTAAGTCAAAGCATTTACGTTCTTTAAAGAACTTTCCATAGATAGATTACCAGATAGGTCACCCATTACATCTGGAGCAATGATATTCATACTATGATATAAGTCTTTGATATCAATAGATACGTCGACTACTGTTGGTAAACCATCAATAGTCCAGCCACCATCAGTACCCTTAGTAATGGATAATGAACCGATCATACCACTATCAATACTGAAGAAGCCTTTATAGAATGCTCTGACTAAGAATGGTGATGCATAGCCATTAGCACCCATTTGTCGTGGAGCAGACATACAGATTAGGTGGATAAGTGGTGCACCTATATTTAGGAACCAGCTATATTTATCAAAGTCTGGTGTAGTCAATTTAAGATTAACTGTATAGCTTACGCTATGACTGGAGTCTGACCATATTTCTGGGAATACTAATTTACCACCAGCAAATACTGTCTTAGCACCAGTCTTCAAGTTATCTATGAAAGAACCGATACCACCAAACATACCATCACCAGCATTACTATTATTAGATGCTACGTTATTGATAACGTTACCAGTACTGGTATTGGCATTATCATAGAATGAGATATTACTTAAACCGGTAATAAACTGTAGTTCTCTAACCATACCAGACATCTCATTAACTTTAGCAGCTAATTGGGATTGAGTTGTATCATTACTGAAAGATTCAGATATAGATGTTTCCGAGTTTAGATAGAATGCTACAGCCCCATAGTATGATAATTGTCTAGATAACGAAGATGTAGACGTTAATGTAGACCAGTCGAAGTTACCTATCTTACCACCATATGGAGAATCTTCATCTGATATACCTAAGTATGCTGCTAATGCATTAGTCATAGCATTTACATAAGTAAAGTATTCTTTCTTAGCAAAACGCAATTGGTAGTACTTAGTTTCTTTACCCTTACCAATGATACCATTAGTTAAAGACTGTAAAGAAATATCATCTGCACCACCAGATAGTTTTTGGATTAATGCATTCTTTTCTTTATTAGAATAGCCAGCTAAGAACTCTGGTAATCCTGGGGTAAGAATAAGTAATGGAATCTTAGATGCTATTTTAGCACCAAAGGTTCTACCAATATCAGTACCAGGAATTCTCATATCAGCTATATCCATCCATTGATATGGCATACCAAATACTCGATATAACTGAGATGTATCAAACTCATTAACGTTGATATTATATGAAGTCAAATTAGAAGCCGCTGCCATCTCAGCAGTAGATGCTAATGAATCTTCATATTCACGTTTTTGACCAGCTGCTACATCTTTACCAGAGCCTTTGATGATGGCCTCTCTACCAGCTTTATAACCTTGCTCTAAAGTCATACCAGCATTGCCTTGACCAGCAGCTGCTTTTGTTGGACTCTTATTAGCATTCTTAGTACTACCGTTAGAATAATCTACAGCTGTACCAGCTACACCTAACTCGGTTACAATATTACCTTTAATCATCTTCTGGTTTTCAGCACTACCAGTACCCCAATAGTCGGCAGATACTTCAGCAGCTTTTTGACGAATAGTAGCTTGCTCTTGAGCACTCATACCACTATAATTAGCTATCTCTTTAGCCATACGATAGTATTCTATTTCACCGTCAGTCATCTTATCAGTACCAAGACGTTCAGCTGCTTCGGTAAACATTTGGTAGTTAGCTAAATCCGTTTGATTAAAAGGTTTACCTAATGCAAGTTTTTCTGTACTACTGGAATTAAGTACAGTAGACATTGTTTTCTTAAGTTTAGTAGCATCACCACCGATACCATCTAAACCCTCTTTACGTAAATTATCTAATGCCTTATCTGCCATATCTGTAGCAGAAGATGCCACTTTGAAGTAGACACTATGGGGCAGTGCAGCTTCCCCGGTTATTTTCCCCGGAATGGGTCCTCTTCAGCTTTAGCACGTGCTTTAGCATACATACCATCAGAGTTTTCGTTATTGTAACGAGCATATGGGTCATATTGTTTAACCATAACCAATGTTTTAGTTGGAATCCATTGGTTAATACCGTTTTTAACTTTATGACCAAGCAATGTCAATTTACGAGAAGAATCAAGCATGTAAACTACATGATAGCAGTTTGGTAAGCAAAGTTCTTTAGCGATCTTTTGACCATATGCATTTACAGAACCTGGTTTAATACCAACGATATCATTGTATTTCAAAGTACGATAATCTACAGGCGGATATTGAGTGATATTAGAAGTGTCTTCTTCTAAATAATCAAATGTACCATATGTAGAAGAGATACGTACCCAGCGTTCAGGTTTACCTGGTTCACTAACACGACCCCAAACATTATCACGTTCTTTAGGAACTTCTGGTGGAGTAGCATAAATAATACCAGGAGCGAAATCATAAATATTTACAGTTTCACCTGGGCGCACGAATGCACGCATAAGACCACGATCATCTGGAGTCTCACGTACATATAAAGGTTTCTTGCTTGTATTGACATAAACTTTATATTCAACCTTTTGTGTAGAGGTTGTATTATCAATAGTTGGCATATGTATTACCTCCATAATAATAAAAATAAAAATTTAATAAGATGTTCCCACTAGGCCAATTTCCAGACCTAGCGGGAATCTAATCTTATGTTATAATTCAGGATCCCAAGGGATACCCATAATATCTTTTACATGTCTACTAAGCTCAATAAGAACTTTATTCATAGCAGCCATGATAAGTACAGAACCAACCATACGACCATTTACTGAGTGTGTAGCTAGTAATGTATGTACTTTTTCATCTTTACGATATTCACTTACAGGCTCTTTACCTTTAGGGAAGATAGATTTTACTACACCTTTCAAAGCAGAGTAGTATACTAGTTTATCCCCTACACCCATAGTATCTTCGTATTTGATATAGAATTCAATAAGAACTTTATCTTCAGCATGTTTAAGTTTACCTGTAGTTGGTAACTTACCAGTGGAATCATATTCCTTAGTGGAGATATTTAGTTTCTCTAAACGTTTCTTAGTCTTATTGATATTTGCTTCATAGTCAGATACTGTCTTACGTAATGATGGAGATAACTCTTCCAATTCATTAGTACGATAGATCTTGATGCCTTGAAGAACACCAGTAACTTTAGATTTGATTTTAATCTTACCTAAGTCATTTACTTCTTCACCATCAATCTTAAGCTTAGCTAAGATATCATTTGATGTTTCATCATCAGAAGCTATTTGATAAGTGAATAGTGTATCACCTTCTTGTACAGGTGTACCTACTTTAGCAATAAAGTCTACTATATCTTCTTTATTAAGTCTTACGTCCATTTGGAGTAATACATCAGAGGACATATCTTCAGATAATTTGTCAGAGATGATAGCACTATCTTCAAAACCTTCATCTGTATTCATAATGGCAATCTTAGCTAGTGTACCGATATTGTAAGACAAGTTGCCAGTACCAACGTTATCAGAGTAACTGGATTTATCATATGCTATAATATCTCCAGCTTTAACTTTAGCACCGACTTTAAGATCAGTATCTAGTTTAAGATTAACGAAGAAACCACCATCAGAGTTCTTCTCAATACGGTTACGTAAATCTACATGCTCTACTATACCTTGGTCGATGTATCTGATAATCATATAGTCATCAGTAAGCTCATCAATTACGCCGTTGTATTTAGCTTTGAATGCAAATGTATCAGATGTCATATACGGTAACGCTTGGTCTGCACCATTAGTTACCAATAATGGATCACTACGTCTAGTTCTCATACCATGCTTAGACGTTTGGATAAATGTCATAGCTGTACGGAATGGATCATCATGTGTAGTTCCTAATGGAGTCAATGCTTCTGTAATAGATAGAGTATTGACATCATTCATCTTAGACTCTTCATTCTTGCTATTGTAAATATAACCACGTGTATCGTTAATAGCCATATTGATGGTAGTCTGCCTATTAATACCCACGTTACCAGCAAAGCCTGTAGACATGGCTAGTTTATTAATCATAGATTTATCGTAAGTACGTTTCTCTAGATTATAAGATCTATCAGAGTTCAAACCAGATAAGCCTTTGAATGTAACTGTATTAGCAGTTTCCATTTCAAGCAATGGTGTTAAGATACTTAAGTCGGATGCAGTGGAGTCTGCTAAAGTCAAGTCTACTACAGCAGAGCGTTTCATAAACATCTTGCTATCAGTTCTACCATTCTTATATTCAGCTAAGAATAATTGATAAGATGTAGCCAAAGACTTATAAACGAAGTGAGCTAAACGTTCATTAGTACGGAAACGGTTACCAGTAATATCAGTATGCTTATTATACTGATTATCCGCTAATAGACTACTAGCATAACCTAATGCTGTAATGTAATCAGTTGGTAGATTGTACTTTCTACATACATCCACTGTGATAGGGTCCATCATCAAGTTATAGAACGCATCTAAACCATTAGCTTTAATTCTACCACCATATTGGTCTAATACATCTAACCACATAGCTACACCATTAGTCTCAGCTATAGTATAGTCTTCTGTGTTAATTTCAAATAAACCAGATACTAATAATGAAGTCTCTGGAGAATTATCATATTCTAAGAAACCATCTTTAAATTTAATATAGTTCTTTGTAGCAGTTGGTCTCTTTTCTTGTACATTCCATTGTACTTTGGCTCTATTCAATGCTTCAGATAAACCTACAGAATATGCCATTACACAGATAACTGGAATATTCATTTGGTTGATAGATGCTCTGGAGTGTGCTACAGTTTTACCTTGTTTATAGTATTTCTTAAACTGCTCTTGGAATGCTTCATCAGCCATAAGCTTACTATTAATCATAGTAATTACATCATCATCTTCAGCAGCTAATACAGTCTTATCTTTAGTATTGACACCATAAGCTAGCATACCACTACCAGGGTCTTTATATTCTGGAGCATTACGTAATTCATCTTGGTTAAAGAGAATCTTAGTACCATCTTTAAATTCAATATAAGAGAATTGAGATGCCATATCGATATATTCCATAGGAAGAATATACTTAGCAGTAATCTTCAAGTTAGAGCCGGTGGCAATCTTCTTGATTGTAGTACAACCTTTATATTTCTCTTCTAAGATTTTATTCAAAGATCTAATGATAGCTGTAGTAGTATTAGTGGACTTACCTTGCTGACCATACTTATTAATCATAATCTTATTATAGTTAGTAACCAACTGAGATGTAGTTGGCCCTGTCTTAATAATAGGGATATTGATTAACTGACCAGAGATAGTCTTATCATTACCACGTAATCTCATGAAACGATTATCAATCAACTTAGGTACATCGAATGTAAGACTATGTCTTGTACCATTAGCATCTTCGAACTGTACACGATATGTCCAGATAGAATCTTCAGATGTAGATGTATCATCTTTATCTATCTTAAGTACAGACATAGGGATAGTCTTGTTTTCAGTAAATGCATAGATAGCTCTAACTATATCAGCATCTAAGTCATACTGTTTATCGAAGTTGACTTTCTTTAACCCTTCCCATTGATCGTCAATAGTTTGTACTTGAGGGATATCTGTAGTACGTAATGGTTGCTCAGCACTATCTTCAAGTAATTCAGAGATAGGCTTATTATTTAAACTAGACTTTAAGAACTTATCGTTCAATAAGTCCATACGTTTACGTCTAGCTTGAGAGATATCTATAGTAGTATGTCTAGTCTCTTGTGCTTTAAGTAAAGCAACTTTAAGATTAACTTCTTCTTCAGCTTTCTTAATAGCTTCTGTTTCATCCGAAGAAGCATTCACTATATCATTAAGCTGATTAGATACATCTTCTTGAGCTTTCTCTTCTTCTTTAGAAGATTCAGGGTCTAATGGTTTAGTTTCTGGTTCTTTAGGCTTGTCAATATCCAATACATCAACTTTTCTAGTATCTTTAATGATATTAGATTTAGACCCATCAATATTATTGATTTGGATACCAGATTTCTTTTCAATAGTATCAGCTACTTTGATTTTAATCTCTTCTTTGTTTTCACGTTCAGTATCCTCAACTGGTTCTCTCATAATCAGTTTACGGATATTTTGTTTAAACTTAGAGATTGCATAGTTATCAAAATCATCAAAGTTGACTTTAAACCAACCAGTCTTACCTAAGAAGATAAAATCAACCCCTTTAAAGTATTCTAGTTCATAAGAACTAGTGGTATATAATCTAGCAATAATAGAAAAGATATTGATATCCTTGCTAATATTGAATATATTAGATAGATCTGTATCTTTAGCCCAGTCGTGTACTGGAACTATAACTGTTTTCTTAGTATAAGAGCTAAGACGTTTATCATTAATGAATCTAGCCATTAATGTAAATAAGATATCGGTCCCATAGTCTTTAGGGAACTTCTTATTATACTTATTCGTAAAGAATGCATCAGTATAGTAAGTCAAATCATAGAATAGATTTCTATTCATATACTTATCAATAGATGGTTTAGTTAGTACGATACTAGGGAATTTCTCTTTAATAGTATCGTAGTATGCTAAAACTTCTTTTCTATTTCTAAAACGTTCTCTATATAGCATTTGAGCTAAACGTTTATTAGTCATAGGACCTTCTACGGCTTCACCAAATAGAATCAGTTGATCGTTAGTTTGGATATAGTCTTCATTGATTATAGATTGTCCTTCACGTACAATATCTAAGTCTGGTTGATAATCTAATAACTCACCAGATTCACTTTGTACTTGTCTTAATGGTGTGACATAATAACTATAGTTAGGCTCTACATAGTAAGAGCTAAACATAGCTAAGTTCTCAACTAATGGTGATTCCATTATATCTTTTACACCATCAAATGATTTAGCCATAAGAAATATACAACTACCAAAACGTTTATTCTTCTTATTGATAGGGGTATAAAACTTAGAGTTTATTAATCGTAAAGGCTGTATACGGTCTACTAAGATAGCCATTCTAATAACCTCCAATTTGTTAATTCTGAGTATATTATTCGTTTAATAGCCTGTTGAGGATGTACTCTTATAGAGGCTAAATTTCACCTAACACTCATATAGAGTAAATAATATAAGCTGGTTATATTATTTAATACTGTACGAATCCGAGGAGTAAAGTAATTTTAACTTAGGATCCGAGACTATATCCAAATGCAAAATTAACTACAATAATTTATTTATTTTACAAGAGACCATACTGACCCTATGGTCTTTTTCTATTTATAGTTACCCAACTATCCGAAATATATGTCAAGACATAACATAAATTCTCTATATTATTTTGCACAATACGTTATATCCTTTGGTTATAGTTCAAAGAGCCTGAAGTTGTAAGGGGATGGGCAGTTAGTATTAAACAATTATAGGTATCTTATAGACGTTACTCATCTTCTTCGGCTATCCCTGTGGTGGGAACTTCAATTTCAACCCTAAAAATATACTAACCAATAAAAAGTATACAAATAAAATGTACTACAACAGCTATCCACCACAAATAGCATGCCAGGGTTATGATATCCTCATAACTTATATAAACTTGATCACATAGCATAAGATTCCCTATAGGAAATTCTTCCTATAGGGGTTCTTTCTGCTTTTTAATAAATTATTACTAGATAAACAGGTTATTAATCTTATATAGCCTAAGTGAGGTACAGTTATGACTGATAAGAGTAAGAAGGAAATGTTAGAATCGGGAAATATGAGCTTTATTGATTTCTTAAATCAAAGCACACCTATCGAGTTGAATGAGTTTCTCAAAAACAAAGGGAAACGAAAAGTAAGATCAATGTTTATACGTCTATAAGACTTATAATATAAACTATTTCTTTATGGAGGAAACAAACTATGAGTACTGTAAAAGAATTAATGGGACAAATCAAAGCTGAGTTGAAACACGCTTCTGCTTCTAATAAAGATGAAGCACGTGTAATGGCTGCTATGCTTAATGACACTGATTTCAAAGTTGGTGTATACGATTCCACTGGTAAAGTTGGTGAAGTATGTATCGCTGATGACTACCGTAATATCTTAGCTAATGCTATCTCTTCTACAACTAAAATCTCTAAAGAAGAAGCTACTGTATTAGCAGCTGGTTATGAAGCTAAAAAATCTGATGCTGAACGTATGTTAAACATCGTTAAAACATTCCCATTCGAATATATGCGTAATACTGGTCGTACTTTCAAATTGGGTGGCCGTGAAAAATCCAATATTACATTATCTTTCAAAGACGTACAAGCTTCTACTCGTTCTTTCCCTAAACAAGAGGGTATTGACAAAGATGGTAAAGCTATATACGTTAAAACCGAAGTTAAAGTACCTGGCTATGAAAGTATTAAAGTTCAAAACCCTTGCCCAGCTTGGGTAAAAAAATAATACAACTATAACAAGTTAGTGAGTAGAAGTATAATGCCATCGCCAAGAATACGTGCAATTATAATTATACTCACATTGAATTTCTTCCTAGATGGTAGGGTGCTTACCATACCTCTAGCCAACCTTACTATCTAGGTAGGATTCCTCTTATAGTTAATAATAACCCCTATTCTAACTTAACTCCAAGCTATACCCCATATAGGCACTGTCCTATATGGGGTATTTGCCGTCTCTCAGAACACACCATTAATCCAAGAAAGGAGGAATACACTCTTGGCAAAAGTTAAAATTACTAATTATCTAAAGAACCTTGGTAAGTCTTTAGTATTTGCTACAGTAGAAGATACTATTAAAGCTGAAATGCCTTCAGCTGCAGAGTTTGTATCTACTAATGCTGATACTATGAAACACGTGTACCATGGTGTAAAAGATTATAAAAGTACAGTTAAACGTACTGGCCAAATGATTGCTGGTACTGGCTTATATCAAGCTGGGGACTATGCTTTTAAATCTGCTTTAGAAGACCTAAAGACTGGTAATTTCTATAACCAGCAACGTGGTGATGATTTAATGATGAAGTCAATGGGTATGGATGATTTCGATATGAATTTCGATGAAGACTTCTCTATGGAATCTGATAATACACCTAGTCTTGATCATGATACAGAAGCCACTATACAAACTATAGAAGCTAGTACTGCTGCTAGTACAAACGCTATTGCTGGTGCTACAGTAAAGAGTGCTGAGCATGTAGCTGGTACTGTGCGTCAAAGTACAGCTCTAATGTTTGCTCAACAAGAGAAACTATTCTCTGGGTTAAATAATAATATCTTAGGTATGCATGGTACTCTAAGTAATATTATGGCGTTTAACCAAAACAACTTACAAGCTCACTTAGAGAATTCTCGTAAGTACTTTGAAGAATCTTCTCAGCTTAATCGTGAAAACAATGCTATCTTAAAAGAAATGCTAGATATGCAACGTTTTGATTTCCAAGCTAGACAAAAATCTAGAGAAGAAGCGGCTAAGAGAACTAAAGATAAATTCAATATCAATAATCTCATGGGTATGAATGGTGGTATGGATATAGCTAGCTATTTCAGCCATATCAAAAAGAATGCTACTGATGAGTTAGAGATGTCTGAATTAGGTATCTTAGCTGGTATGGATCCTGATCAATTAAAAATGATGGTTGCAAATCCATTATCTATCATTCCTATTGCTATTGGTCAAGGTATCATTGGGAAGAACGTTCGTGCTCAAATGAAGAAACTAGATAAGACCTTATCTGGTACATTCGCACATATGCTTGCAGAGCTTCACAGAGCTGGTCAAGAACGTGATGGTATAGCTGGTATCATTGGTCGTATCTTTGGTGCTAGACAAGAGATGACTACTAAACTCAAAACTGATAAGTTTGAGAAGGGTCCTGTACCATTTGATGGTATTACTAAGAAAGCTATCATCGATGTAATCCCTGGTCACTTAGCTAGAATCGAAGCTGCGCTTACTGGCAATTCTGCACCAGTATATGACTACGAATCTGGTAAATGGACAACCATGGCTAAGATTAAAGAACGCCGAGACGATATGGAAAAAAGTGCTAAACAAATTGGCTTGGCTGAATTTAAGAAGCAAATGGAAAAGGGTGCCATTAATAGTGGTGTAACTAAAGACATAGACTCTATCGGTAGCAAGAAAGAGTTTATGGAAGAATTATCCGAATACTTCTTTAAGAATCAGACTTTGTCTGGTTATAATGGTAAGTATAAAGATGCTGCTAATAAAGCATGGGATAATGCTGATATGTCTTTAGCCGCTAAAGAGATTCATGATGCTATGGCTAACTTCAATAGTATGATGCATTCTATCGAGAATACCCCACATGATACTATGCTTAAACTATTCGATGGTTCCCAAAAGTTTGCTGGTAAAACTGGTTCTAGTGGTAAGTTATCTGGTGTAAGTTTATTGACAGATGATGATGGCAATGGTGCAATCTATTACTTGAAGAATATCTGGGAAGAACTTAGATCTATTAGAGCTGGTGCTTCATTTGGTGGAGCTGGTAAACGTAAGAAACCAGCTAAAGCTAAATATAAGAGAGGCTCTAATACCAATAAAGCTCACGTTAGTGGAGAGTCTAAATCTAAAAGCTCTTCAGAAGACGGAGAGGGTCCCATACTTGGTGATGCTGATCAGTGGGCTGCTTCAGCGGATGACGTTGGGTATGAAGATCCAGATGAGCTAAAACCAGATCCTAATAATATCTTGGATGAGATATTTAGTGATACTGATGCTACAGCTGCTGATAAGTTTAAAAATGTACTTAAAGCACTATATAAATCTCCACGTAGTGTAGTAGCTGGTGCTGTAGGTATGGTTGATAAGCATATCTATAAATTCTTCTTTAAACAAGATACAGGTCTTAAAGATAAAGATGGTAAACCTATCGTTGGTTTCTTTAATCGTATGGCTTATCAATTAGATAAGACATTCAACTCTGTAGTTGATACTTTGAAGAAGAAACTTCTTAACCCTATTAAAGCTAAAGCTAAGAAAGCATGGCGTAAAGGTAAAGAGTTCTTTGGTGGATTCGTTGATGAAGAAGATCAAAACGAATTTACTAGTGCTTTACAAGACTCTAAAGATGGTCTTATTGGTTCATTCAAAGAGCAATTTGCTTCTGTAAAGAAAGATTTATTCAAAGAAGATACTGAAATGAAGATTGCTTCTCAATCTAAGCAATCTCGTGGTGTATTTATGAATAAACTAGAAGCTGCACTTAAAACTGCTGCTACAAAAGAAGAAGCAGATAGTATTAAGAAGCGTATCAATAAAGCTAAACGTCTCTTTAAGTCTGTAGAGAATGAAGAAGATAAAGCTGAAGTAAATCAAAACTATAATGGTACATTAAATGTGCCTGATTATGCTTTGACTACAGTATCTCCTGGTGAAGCTATTATCCCAGCTGATCAAAATCCATTTAATCCTGATAGAGATAAAGCTAGTCGTAGTAAAGATCGCTATGAGGAAAATAAACTAAAACGTAGATTTATTGATGGTGATGGTCAAGAGATACTATCTCATGCTGATGGTACATCTTCTTTCGGTAAAGCTGGTAAATTTGCTCGTGGTAAATTAAATAGCTTATGGAAAGATGGCTTTGGTCGTATCGGTGATATGATTAAAGAAACATTTGGTTCCGAAGCGTTTAAAAACTGGAATGAAAAAGACCGTGACTTGTTCATGAACCCTGCTAAGCTTGCTGGTAAAGGTATAGCTGGTGGTGGTGCAGGTGCTTTAATTGGTACTTTATTTGCTCCAGGTATCGGTACTATCATTGGTGGTTTAGCTGGTGCTTCTGTTAATATCTTAAGAGAATCTGAAACTGTCAAAGGTTGGTTATTTGGTCAAATTGGTGAAGATGGTACTCGTCAAGGCGGTGTATTCTCTCGTAAGACACAAGCCTTAATGAAGAAATATCTTCCTGATATGGGTGCATGGGGTACTGTAGGTTCAGTTGCTGGTTTATTGACTGGCTTTGGCCCTGTTGGTGGTGCTATGCTTGGTGCTGCTATTGGCTTCGCTAAGAATAACCAAACTATCTCTGATAAATTATTCGGTACTCAGTTAAAAGATAAAGATGGTCGTATTATTGGTCGTGCCAATAATGGTATCTTATCTAAGAAACAACAAGCTTTCTTGAAGAAGTCTTATAAGACTATGCTTCCTGGTGCTATTGCTGGTTTAGCATTAGACCCTACAGGTGGTTTAATTACTAACTTAGCATTTGGTGCTGGTGGTAGCTTATTACTTACTTCTGATAAATTCCAAAACTTCATGTTAGGTAAACGTGGATTTGATGGTAAACGTCGTGGTGGTGTAGTTGGTAAGATTGAAACTATGCTTACTTCTCCTATCAAGTTATTTGCTAAATCCATTACTGACACAAAGAAGGGTTGGATTGGTACTGCTATTGTAAAACCTACAGCTACTTTATTTAAAGGGCTTATGGGTGAAATCAAAATGGCTTGGCGTAAGACAAGTATTATGGATGTAATCGGTAGTGCTTGGAGAAAAGCTATTGAGTCTACAGTTGGTAGACCATTTATGCATAAACTAGAAACTGATGTAATTAAACCATTAAAATCTAAAGTAACTGGCTGGTTAGGTTCATTATTCAAACCTGTCAAAGCCGGTGCTCAATGGGTTAAAGGTAAGATTACTTCTGGTTTTGGTGTATTAGGTGAAGCTGGTAATAGACTTATTGACCGTCAACAAATGCAAGGCTTAGGTGCAGCTCTTGGTATGTCTGCTAGAGAACGTCTAGAACGTGGTAAAGAACGTGGATTAGACGGATATAAATACCAAGATATGGATACTAAGCTAGTTGGTATGACAGCTGGTCAGTTAAATACTTACCGTAATTCCTTATATGCTATGCTAGATGGTGACCAAGTTCATGAGCATAAAGTTGATACTATTAAGTCAGCTAGAGAAAGATTCTATGGTAACAAGCGTGACCTAGAAAATGGCTGGACTAAGAAAGGTGCCGATGATATCGCTATTGCTCTAGAGAAAGGTGAACCTTGGGTTAAGATTAAGAAAATAATCACAGACCATAGATTACCTGCAGAGTCTGAAGAATTCTTATTAAAAGAAGCAAGAAAGACATATGATGAAGTTACGGCTATGTCTGACATGCAAAAGATCTCTGCTGAAGAACGTGCTAAGATCCAAGCAGAAACTGAAAAGTCTCTTGGTCTTGAAGCTGGTTCTTTAAACTCTAGAAGTACAACTAATGATGTATTATCTACAGTTAATAGTGAGCTTAGTGAACGTGATACTGATACTTTACTTGGTTCTGAAAGCAAAGTTAATGACAAGATAGTTACAGCTATGGGTACATCTGTCCAATACTTGGATAAAATGAATCTTCAATTGGCTAATATCGCTAGTCTTATCTATTCTGGTAAACCTATCAATGATGATATCATGAGAGAGTATAAGATAGATAAGAGTGGTACTGCTACTCCAGCTGATGCTGCTTCTGCTAATACATCTTTACCATCTGGATATACTAAGTCTGGTGATAAATACTATGATGCTCAAGGACGTGAAGTAGTTAAAACCACAGATGGTGGTTTTAAATTAGCTGATACAGAATCTAATAGCGATATTAAGAAAGAAGCCGATGCTAAAGAGAAACGTGAAGATGAACGTTTTGAAAAATTAGAGGGCGCTATCAATAAGAAAGGTGACAAAGACGATAAGAAGAAAGATAAAGATAAAGGTGGTATCTTTGGTAAGCTTAAAGGTGCATTAGCTGGTCTCGTAGGTCTTGGTGGATCTATGGGTGGTTTGTTGATGAACTTAGGTAAAGGTGTTGCTGGTGCTGGTATTGTAGGGTTATTTGCTCCACAATTAATCAAAGCTATGCCTGCTATTATCGAAGCTGTAAAAGAAAACTCCAAACCTATTGCTGATTCTATCTCTTCTGTAGTCACTGAAGTTATTCCTCAGATAACTAAGAACCTATTCTCTAGTATGGCTGACTTTATCACTGACCCTAAAGTTGGTGTAGTATCTAAGTTAATTGGTACAGTTGCTGTTGGTGGTCTTATGGCTAAAGCAGTATGGCCTCTAGTTAACGTAGGTAAGACTATCTTCTCTATGGGTAAAGGTCTATTCAGTTGGTTTAGAGGATCTTCTAAGAAAACTGAGACTGAGATGACTATTGCTGCTAATGCAATGACTCGTGCAGCTGCTGCTATGGAAATGATGGCACGTAGTGGTCCTTACTCTCAAATGGCTAAGAATATGGGATTAAGTGGTGATTTATCACCTGGACATCTTCCTGGTGGTAAAGGACCTGGTAAGAAACCTGGTGGTGGAAAACCTAAAGGAAAACTTGCATCGTTCTTTAGTAAGTTTGGTGGAAGAAAAACTAAACTTGCTGCATCTATTGCTGCAACTATGGGTTTAGATTATGCTATGAATTCTATGACTGCAGATGCAGCTGAACCTATGGAAATGGATCCTAATGTGCCTAATTATGGTATGTCTGGGGATGGTAATATTCCTATGACAGGAAATCAAGATATGCCAAGTATGGATCCACAGCAAATGGTTGATGAAGGCTTCTCAGTCGGTGATATGGCTATGGAAGGTGCACAATGGTATGCTACCGATTATGTCATGGGTAAAGCCTGGGATAAAATTGGTGGTGGTGCATCTGATACTGCTACTGATGTAGCTAAAGAGGCAACTAAGAATGAATCTAAGCTTTCTAAAGTTGCAGATAAAGCTACAAAAGCAGCTGAGTCTACTAAAGGTGTAGCTGGTAAAATCTTTAATTGGGTTTCTAATGGTGTAACTTCCATGCTCAATAAGATTACTAGTGTAATGCCTAATAAAGAAGCTGCTGGTCGTATTGCTAAGATGGCAGGTGAAGCTGGTAAACGTGTAGCTGGTACTTTAGTTAAACGTGCTGGTGGTGCTATTGTAAAATTAGCATCTAAAGCATTAGCTGTTGGTGCCGGTGTCGGTGCTGTATGGATTGCGGCTGATATAATCTCTGGTATCATTGGTGGTGTAACTGATTGGTATAATATCGCCGATGTAGCTTACGATGCTAATGTAGATACTGGTGTTAAAATTATAGCTGGTGCTTCTCGTATTATCAGTAATCTATTATTGAATCTTATCGATGAGCAAGATATCTTTAACGTATTAGGTGGTCTATTCTATGATATGACTCCATTCCGTGATGATATCAAACGTCGTATTCAAGAATACAATGATAATCCTGATACTCACCCTAAAGGTGCCCCATCTAAGATCTCTACAGCTAAAGAATATAATGACATCTTCTCTAAAGGTCTATTAGACCAAGCTAAAGATGCATTAAGTAATGCTAAAGACTGGGTTAGCGATAAGATTGACAGTGCTAAAGAAACCGTCAAGAGTGTAGCTGCTAATCTTGCTGGTAAAGTTTCCAATGAAGCTAAATATGTATGGGATAAAGCTAAAGATGCTGCATCTTCAGCGACTAATGCTATAGGTAATGAGTTATTATACATTGGTGGTAAAGCCATGACTGGTGTTGAATGGTTATCAGCCAAAGCTCAACCTATCTTAACCATGTTTGGTAAAGCTGGTGAATTAGTAGTCAATGGTATGAAAGATGTTGGTACTACAGTAAAAGACACTGTTGGTAAAGTTACTGGTTTCTTAGGAGATATGGTTCAAGGTGCAAACCAATGGCTTAAATCCAAAGGTATTGATCTTGGTTCTATTCCTGGTAAAGTAACTCAAGCCGCAGGCGATGCTTGGTCATTCTTGAAAAATGGTGCTAGCTCTTTAGCTGATAAAGCTGCTAATGAGTATAACTACGTAAAGAATGGTATAGATAATAATTTAACTTGGGCTAAGAATGGTCTAATGTCTATCGGCCAACGTATTATCGGCAACCAAGGTTCTAAGACTGGTCAAGGTAAATACGGTATGGGTGGTTTCTTCAAGCAAACTGACCCAACGTTTGCTAACTTACCATATCAAAACTCTAATGAATCTTCTGGTCAAACAATCGGAGACTCTGGCTGTGGTCCAATAGCTGGAGTTAATGCTATCTTAGCTGCTAAACATGGTATGGGTAGTGTAGATCCTGTATCTGCAGTAAACTATGCCGCTAAGAATGGTTATAAAGAATCTAATGATGGTACTAAACCAGGGTTCTTTACATCTTATGCTAGATCTCAAGGTATGGATGCATCTAACTTATCTAAGTCTGGTGTAGCTGATAGCTTAATGAGCGGTGGTTCTGTAGTATTATCTGGTAAGAGCCGTAATGGTAACTTATCTGCTGATCATCCATTTGGTCCTAACCCTCACTATGTAACAGCTACAGGTTATGATCCTAGATCTAATACTGTAACTATTCAAGACCCTGAAGAACCTGATGATGACTTACGTTATCCATTAGGTAGCGTTTTAAATAATACTGATACAGCTATTGGTATTAGTAAACGTGGACGTTCTAAGAATGCTCTTCGTCGTCATGGTATGGGTAAATCATTCATTCCTCGATGGGGCTTTGGTAAGTTCGGTCGAGGTGCTGGTGGTGCCGGCCCACAACTTCTTCAAATGCTTATGCAGGTAGGTTTTAATAAGATTGCTGCTTGTGGTATCCTTGGTAACATGATGCAAGAATCTGGATTGACCCCTAATATCGTTGAAGGTGGTGGAACTGCTTCAGAAATCACAGTAAACGGTTCAACAGGTTATGGGTTATGTCAATGGACAGATGCTGGTCGCCAACAAGGTTTGGCTGATTTTGCTCAAGCTAATGGCAAATCCTCATCCGACCCAGGTGTACAATGTTCTTACATTGCTCAAGAATGTAATAAAATGGGTATTACTGATAGCTTGAATAACTGTGCTAGTGCAGCTGATGCAGCATATCTATTCCATAAAGAATACGAAATATCTAGTGATAGTAGAGAAGCGATTCAAAAACGTTTAGACTGGGCTGAAGAGGCTTATGCTAATGATGGTGCAATCGCTGGTTCTAATGGTAACGTTTCTTCCAGTGGTGTCGTTAGTGGAGTTGCAGGTGCAACTGGCGGTGCTGGTGGTGGTCAAAGCAATGTATTAATGAAAGCTATCTTCGGTGATACTGGGGATAAGATTACTCAAGCATACAATGCGTTCTTCGGATCTCCAGGAGGCGCTTCTGGTGGAGCTGGTGGGGCATTCGGTGGAGTTGTCGGTGGTGGTAACACTAAAGCAGCTTCCAACTGGGCTGACTCTATGGTTAATAGCCAAGGCTATGGTAATAACGGTTGTAGTACATTCGTTAATAAATACCTAGAGCAAGCTGGTGTAAAACAAATCAATATGTACGTACCAACTGCCGAAGAAGAGGCTAAACAGAATAAACCTTATTCGTTTAAACCTGCATCTGCTGGTGGTAATGAAGGTGACGTAGCATTAATAAATACTTTGACTAGCGATGCTGAAGCTGACCATGTAGTTATTGCTGACGGTAAAGGTGGTTATTGGGGTAACTCTTCCAGTAAAAATCTTATCGTTAAAGGTGATATTGCTAGTGACTTTGGTGCTGAGAATATCAATGGTTATATCGCTACTGGTGGTGATGGACAAGGTGCTGTTGCTACAGGTAGTGCTACAAGATCTCAAGCAGATATTCTTAGAGACTCTTCATTGGATTATGGTGCTGGTAAATACGGTAGAGCTAAAGGTATTAGTAAATCTAAACAAATTAAGATTGAAGGTAATGCTGCTGTTAAAGCTGCAGCTGCTTATGCTAAACAGCAAAAGAAATCTAAATATGGTAAAGGTTCTAGTATCTGGGATTCTGTATTGTCTGGTGTGTCTTCATACTATGCACAAAAACAAGCATCTCAATCCACAGGTGATACAGCTAATATCAATGTAACACAAGCAGCATCTACTGGTAGTCTAACACCAGAGCAAATCATGCAGTTATTACAAGCTATCATTTCCTTGCTTGGACAAATTGCTACTAACACCGCAGGTGGTAATGCACAAGCAGCGCCTGAAGGATCTCAAGCAGCAATGAACCCAGGTGGAGATATTAGTAATATCTTACAATCAGTCCAAGGCCTATTAGGTCAAAACAACCAAAATCTATTATCTAAGATTGGTGGCATGATTTCTGCATTCGGTGGTGGTATGTCTGCTCAAGATAAACTCACTGCTAATTTAAGAACCCTAGCAGGTAAATAGTTGTAAATTATTACAACACTAACAATTTCAGTAAATGTGTATTTCTACAATATGGGTAGGGTATGACCTACATCTCTACCCATAAAGTACTTTTGTAACTTTTTACAACACATATAACACAAAAATATAATCTAAGATAGTCTTGTAGAATATAGTATACTATATTCTATGATGGAGCCCGTCTCAAAGAATAACTGTCCACGTTAATCGTTATTATCTTAGACACTATGGGCGAAATACTAAAGTATTTATGTATTTTCTCCCCCACTTGCCTACTGCTCTCCAGCTTTCTTATCTTCTTTTGTCTCCTGGAAAAACACATGTTTTTCATGGGGGAGAGAGGGAGGTAGGGGGGTTGGGGGGTGGTGGGCAAGTGGGGGAAGAAAATACGTAAGTATTTTCGAGCGGCCTTAAAAGCCGGGCGAGAAAATACTTACGTATTTTCTAAAAATTTTTTATTGAAAAAGATAAAAAGTGTAGTATAAAATTAGTACAAAATATAGAAAAAGTATAAACCTCTATAATATATAAAATAAGCTACTGTATATAAAATTATTACAAAGAAACTCAGATAGAATAATATATTCTATCTGAGATAATTTTTCTATATAGAAGATAAAATAAAACTCTCTATAGAAAGAAAGTGTATATACTCTACTCAGGAGATAAACAATCTACTTCTATTTTGTAGAGTATCATAATACTTAGGAAATTATATAAGGGTGGACTTACGTCGAGTCGCAGCTTCTAAGGCTGCTCCCTCTCCTAGTCCACCTTATCTAATTATCTTAAGTAGTATCATGATCTATTTTTTACTTTATGCTGACGCAGTTAAATTATATAACTATAGGGGTAAACAGTCTGTCTCTGTAGCAACTAGAATTTATACTATCCAAACAGAAGATACTATTCTCTCTATTGGAACTAGTTAGTTCGTCTCTGTAGCAACTAATTATTATATAAGCAAAAATTATTCTACACAAAGAAAGGATATTCTAATTATGCAATTTGATTATGAGATTCTAGATAGAATAGAATTAGATAGACCAATGATTATTGTATTCGAGGGAGTAGATGGAAGTTTCAAGAATACTCAAGCTAATCTACTAATGGATTATATCGAAGAGAATATTACAAGCAAAGTAGTAATGTTTCAATTCCCTAATTATGGTAGTCCATCTAGTTATAATCTAACAGATTATTTCAAATCTAGTAAGCTATACAAATCTGAAGATAACTTCGAGTATGTAATCAGTCCATTAGCAGAATCTGCATTATTCATTACAGATATCTTCACTACGTTTAATAGTAAACAAGAACTAGATAACGTACGTACATTCTTCAATGATAACTATATTATCATTATGGACAGATACTATTATTCTAATATCTATTACCAATTAGCTAAACGTGTTATGGCTAGACTAAATATCGAACCTAAAGGATATCTTAGTTCCATCAAGTATAAAGAATCACAGTCTATTGATTTCTCCATTATGAAAGAGACAGTTAAGAAACTAGCAGATGGATTCTTATTACCTAAAGCAGACTTAATCTTTAAGATGCATTACAAAGATACTAGTGTATTGAAAGAGACTATCGAAGCTAGGGCTAAAGAACAGACTGACCGTAATGATGAAATTAATGATGGTCAATATAAGATGCTAGACATTGCAAATGATATCTTAGCTAGATCCTTATTGGATGAAGCACAGTGTTTAGAAAACAAAGAAACAGATGTAGTCATTGATATCCAACGAATGGATATTGAATCATCTAAGATTGTATACAGAACCAAAGAAGATATTAACAATGAAATCGTTAAAGTATTCTTAGAAAGACTTGGTCAAAATGAAGATACTGAAGAAGATACAGAACCTAATATCCACCAAGGAGAAGAATAAGTTAATCACAGAAGATATTGAGACTACAAGTCAGACAGTATCTTTATTATTCTTCCCTGACTTACCAGAGAAATATCCAGTAGCATCAGCAGAGAACTATCACTTCTTATTCGCTGTAGATGGAGAGACCATAAACAAAGAGCAGAAGATGTACTTACAGTTATACCAAGTATCAGATAACTTAATATCTTTGAATCTTAAAGAGTATATAGATATCATTACAGATATACGTATACAGAATGAAGACTCCATCTTATATAGGCTAGCCACATACTTTGGGGTAGTAGAAGAAGATACCATTGAAGGGATATATGAGTATATCCGTTTACGTGGGTATGTAAATACTTTAGATATGGTAGAAGAAGATGATATCTTATATTTTAATATACCAGACATAGAAGACATATCCAAGAACTATATGGTTGGTAGAGAAGATGTAGATTGGATATTAGACCCTTCAATGGTCTATCTGCAAATAAGATTAATGGACATTAGATTAAATGATTTATTAATTCTATCTACATTAGCTAAAAATTGCATCTACAAGCAAATTACAACATCTTCCAGTGGGGATACACAGGAACCATCGTATATTTGCGAATTAGCAATATCATACCGTTCTATTCTTACCAAAAAAGATACAATTGGGAAGACTATATTAAAAAATATATACAAAAATATTGAAAATATAGACTATTTTGAGAAGTATTTAGATAGTAAGATACGTACAGAGATTTATAATGCAAAACTAGCTAATGGTAGTGAAGTAGAAGAAGTATTGGAGGATTTAGACTGATGAGAAAATACGCACAGATTTATAAACAGAAAGTCGTATTCTTAACAGAAACAACTCTTACTTTAGATGAAGTAAGAAAGAACTTCGGTGACGATGCTATTTGGTTAGACGTTACTGAATTTGCAGATGTTGGTGTAGGATACATCCAAGGCTTAGATGCTGAAGGACGTTTTAAATTAATCCCACCAACAGTGGATGATATGAATGGTGTAAGCGAGAAAGAACGTAGAGCTAAGATTATGCTTATTCTCATGACCAATCTTAAATCCAAATATAATAAGCTAGCTATGGACAATGGATTTGTATCCATTGATGATGCTTTATTGGCTACAGTAACTAATGAAGCAACTGATTCCGATTTAAGTGTAGCTAGTCAACTAGGTGAAAAGTATTACCACCAACGTGGTTTAGTACGTAACTATTTTGCTACAGAGCATTACCAATATTATAAAGGAGATTACCAATTCTTCCGTTTAACTGATATTGATAAGATTCTTGAAGATGCTAAACCTGCTGAAGTTGAAAAAGTTACTTACCCAGATCCTGTACCAGGTACACCAGCACCAGCTGATCCACCTAACTTTGATTGGGGTACAGTAACACCTACAGATAATTTAGGTGATGATATTCCTGAGTTACCACCTGTACCATCTGATGATCATACATCTACAGATACTACAGTAACTCCTGGTAATACAACCACTCATGAAGTTCCTACAAATGAAGATAATAATGGAGACATTCCAGCATTACCTCCTATCCCAAAAGATGATACAGATACATCTTCTGATATTCCTGAGTTACCACCTGTACCATCCGATGATCATACATCTACAGGTGTAAGTGATGATATTCCTGCATTACCAGGAACAGGTGATTTAGATTTACCAGAATTACCAAACACAAACTCTGGTGAAGTTATTAAACCACCTACAACTGAAGATGATGAAATCCCAGCATTACCACCAACTACAGGTGAAGATGATGACACTATTCCTGCTGTACCTGGTGCTACAGAAGAAACTCATACAGAAGATCCTGTACCACCTACACCATCTACTAGTGAATCTACAGATACAACAGGTCCTAAGATTCCAACTACATTACCAGATGGGTCTCCATTACCAGCTAATGCTGTAGTAGATCCTAAGACAGGTATCATTACAATTGATACAGAAGACTATGTTACTATATACTATCCAGATGGTAGATCTTCTGTATCCCCTAAAGACCGTTTATAAGCCCTGGAACATCACTGTAAGCTCACACCAAAAGGAGGTGGTTTATAGTGAGAAACCCAAATATGCTTAATCAGGTTTCTAACGTAGATAAGTCTATTTTAAAAATGGATTACGTTCCCCAGTATGATCTACAAGACTGGGAATTGAATGATCCTAAAGAGTTTGATAAATTTATTAAACAGATTGAGAAGAATGTACGTAATAGTATTGAATATAGAGAACTTATTCAATACTTACGTCTTTCTTTCAATATGGATACTTGCTCTTTCTATAAAAACGTATCTAATAGAGATAATACAAGTATCAAAATACATATCCATCATGATCCAATTACTTTATACGACATTTGTATGGTAGTATATCGTAAACAACAAGCTTCAGGACAAGAGTTCGATGAAGAAACTATCGCTAAAGAAGTTATGTGGATTCATTACAATGGTATGGTTGGTTTAATCCCACTATCAGAGACAGTACATGAATTGGTTCATAATAACTACTTATTTATCCCGACAACTCATGTTTACGGGGAATATAAGAAATTCGTAGAAATGTATGAACCATACTTTACAATCGACCAATTGGAAAACCTACAAGAGATCGAGAAAGCTACTGCTTCATATGATCATGCTAAGAGCCAAGAGTTATTGAAAACTAAGTATATGTATATCGATGATAGTGGTGCTTATGATCTTCCTAGAAAAGAATTCATTCTTGAATTATTGAAGAAACGTAAGCAAGAGATATTTAATACTTTAAATCCTAGAACACGTTATTAATTGGATATAGAATTTATATCCAGAGAAAGGATTAAACATGAAAGACTTTGACGTATTACAAGAATTATCTATGCAATATGATTTAGGTCATTTTAATACCTTGCAAGAAGACGAAATTAAAGCAAAAGCGATTACAGTAACTGAAGCCGTGGAATCTTTAGACTCTGCATTGAAATTTGATGCTACTATGATTCCTGTCGTTGAGTATACTCAAGACAATGGCGAACGGTTAGTTGTAATTGAAGCCCATGATTTGGTTCGTTACATGGAAAATGCTGAATGTGCAGATACATTAGCAGCTATTAAAAATGTCTGCGATAAAAATCTAGTGCCTGATGACGCAACGTTCACTAAAGCTATTCTAGTTGACGAATCAAAAGTTAAATTCATCAAAGAAGCAACAAAACAAAACACATTCTCTAAAGAAGCCGCTGAATTGGTGGGTTTATTGGAAAACTTACAAAGCAATGGTATTAAGATTGTCACTAAATCTAAATAATAATAAATTCTTATAATAACTATCCAGTAAGGCCGTTATTGGTCTTACTGGATATTTTTGTATCACACTCAAGGGGGTGTAAGTAAAAGTGTTTGATATTTACAACTCAACTACACTGAATCTATTCACTGACGCTTCTGTGAATAAGAAAAGCCATACTAAGCAATTTGATGATGTCGTAGCAGGATGTCTACCACTATTCTATTCTGATGAAATGCAATATCTTGATAGATGTGGTAAATTCTGGATGCTAGACCCAACGTATCAGTATATACGCAAGACCACTAATAACTATGGGGAGTTATATGGCCTACTATTAGCGTTTATGTATATTGAGCAACTGACTACAGGGAGACAGGTATGTCCATTCACTACATTTAATATCTTTAGTGATAGTAAGATTAGTGTATGTGCTTTAAGAGACTGGCTACCTGGCTGGTTAAGACATATGGATGAGAACGGTATTATGTATAACTCATCTGGTACACCTGTAGCCAATCAAAATCTATACCATCATATCTTAGCTGTGATATCTAATATACCTGATTGGGTAAATATTAGAATCTTCCATATCAATGGTCATATTGATACTAGAAAACTAATGCATATCAAGAAAGCTTATAATAACTTCTTGAACTCTAATAGATATAACCAAGAGTTTATATCTTTTAAAGACTATTTTGAATTAGCTGATGATTTACACCAAGCTAATAACTACATCGATAATTATACTAGACATTTACTATACGACAGTAATAGTACTGGTGTATATGGTAGACGTATTGAAGCCAATATGCCTATCATAACTGAACGATACCCATATCCTGATTTTAATCGTATATCTAAGATATTCAGTTTTAAGTATAAGAATCTATGAGAAACACTATCATAAATATTAATCATAATATTTGAGCCAGTTTTACCTGATATATTTGAATAACCACAAGGAGAGAAAGATATATGGCTAAAGCAAAAGAAGCTACTACTAAGAAACAAACTGACCGTTTTACGGTTGCTGAAGTACGTGAACAATTATTGGCTACAATGATTAAAAATAATCAAGACATTATACAATGTGTAGCTAATACAGAGCAAATGCTCGAAGAACTAAACGACATCAAAACTAAGATGGCTATATTAGAAGAAGAACAAGCGGCTAATAAAGCATCCATCGAAAAACAAGCAGCTAAACTTGATTCTTTCGTAGAAACTGAAGCTGAAGTTAGCACTAAAGTAGATACATTATCTGCTACTTTGGTTGATCATATTGATAAATATGATAGCAACGTAAAAGCTAACCTAGAAGATAAAGCTGAACAACTTAAAGAGTTATTCGCTACAGCTGAACCAATCAAACCTGAGGAGTTTATCCAACCTAACATTAGTCTTACACCAGTATACATCTTATTGGCTGTAATGATTATTGTAAACTTATTCGTTTTATATCACGTATACTACTAAGAAGAACCCCATATAGGTCAATGACCTATATGGGTAACTTTTTACTTCATAGCTCACATATATAAAACAATAGTTGATTGACTATGGAGGTAAACAAAATGGAAGAGTTAAAATTAGAGTTTATTTTAAAGAATGATTTTAGTGGTATGGGTACAACTACTGAAGAGGCTATCGAAGATTACAAAAATAATAAGAGTGAGTTCTTCGCTTACCATGGTGAAGATGGTAGAACTAACCTAGTTATCTCAGACCAATTACAATACTTATTCGTAACTGACTTGACTATCGCTGAAGTTAATAAGCAATTCAGTACATTATTAGAGCTATCTATCAATACTGTATTCGATGAATACATCGAAGTTACTTCCCCATACTTTGAAGTGGTTAATGATAAGCTTGTAGTATACGTATACACTGAAGGTAGATTCCGTATATTGATTATGGATGCAGCTAATGTAACCAATATCGTTATGAAGACCCAATCTGAACCTAACCCAATGGCTTTAACTGATCCTAACTTTATTAAGAAAGCTATGACTGAGTTATTAGCTAGTACGGATAAAGCACAAACACATGAAGACTTAGTTCAAGGTGTAATGGCTAGAGTAAAATATGCATATAACGGAGTTGTCTTATTCGGAGACATGTTCTTCAATAACCGTTATAACCTAGATAGTAGAGAACTTGTAGATCTATTCAAGAAATACTTGATGGATACGATTAATCCACATGAAGAGACAGTTGTAGAAACTGTAGAACCAGAAGAAACTATTAACGAGGAGCCAGATAATGACATTCCTGAAGCAACTTATTTAGAAGATAATACTGAAGACTAATACATTTATAGCACACTGGGCACTTATAGCTCAGTGTGCTTACTACCCCCCCCTCATAAATGACTGATGAACTTAATTTATAGATGTATATTATAGCTGTGATATTGAACAGCTATTCTTTTGGCTGATGTTTTTATTTCCATCAAGAAAGGAGAAAGTCTATGGATAAGTTCAGTATTGATAGTTATATGCCCCATGGACAGATGGGAGTACAAACTATCACAAGAGAAGAGTATGAAGCCTTACCTGGAATGGGTGAACAGTTCATATCTATTTCTAGTTTAGAGGGTAATCCTCATGTGTTTCAAGATAGAAAAGAAGGAGAAACTAAAATGTATTTCGATGGCTTACGGGCCCGCAACAGACAACAACAGGTAGTACAACAAGTTCAACCTGTACAAGTACCTACACCAGTTGTAGATACTACAGCTTTACAATGTGAAGCTCTAACTAACCAAATTGAATCTATTAAGGCAACTAATAGAGAACTAATGAAGCATGGTGAAAAGTATATTCAAACCATCTTTGATAATGCAGACAAGATTGAAGATCTTAAGAAGGAACTTGCTGCACTTAAAGGTGAAGTATACAAAACACAATCCATGTTTATCTCATTAACAGGTGAGGCAAAAGAAGAAGAAGTGGTTATCGAACCACCTAAGCCTGTACAACAGCCAGTACAGCAACAACCGGTGCAAGCTAATGTGGCTAATCCACAAAACTTCACACCAGAAGAGCTAGCATTCATTAATCAGAATGCAGAAGCTTTCAATCAGTTGACCAATCAAATGCTTCAAATGCAAGCTCAAGGTCAACACGTTCCATCTCTTGGTGAGATGATGGGTGGACAACAAGTTCCACATCAGCACAGCCATGACTGTGGATGTGGTCATCACCACCAACAACCAGTACAGCAACAAATGCAGTACCAACAACCAACACCACAACCTATGATGTATCAGCAAACAGTTCCAGCTGGTGTATGGTATAATACTGGTATGCAACAACAGCCTGTACAACAACAATGGCAACAACCACAAATGGTTCAACCACAACCAGCCCAACAACCTCAAGGAAGAATGTCTTGGGCTGATATGGCTCAAATGGTTAACCAAGGTATAGCTACAAGAGAAATGCTAGATAGAGGTATTGACCCTAATGTACATTTCGATTTCCAAGATGCTGTACCGCTCTATAAAATCTATGAGGCTCAAGCACAACAAGATGCTATGATGGCTCAACAAATGATGCAATACCAACAACCACAACCTATGATGGGTGCTATGTCTCAAAACATGGCTATGGGTAATGCACCTAAGTTTGATTTCGAAACAGCAGTTCCTTTGGACTACGGATTTAATAATCAACCACCGATGAGTGGTATGAATACTTTTATTCCACCAACTGCTAGTAGAATGCAACCAGACGTAAGTGGTTGGCATAGACCACGAGGCAATTTCAGTACTGATAAAAAGCTAAAAGAAATTGCAGATAGACGTGGTGTATCTGTAGAGTCTTTAAAGACTCCTACACAAATGACATGGCAAGAAGCAGCTCGAGCTGAAGCTATAGCTTCTACGCCAGTACTAATCAATAGACTTCAACAGTTAGCACATGAGAAAGGATACAAGGATATTCAGACTCTAATTAACGCTGGTGAAGTTGATTTTGATGCTATGCTTGAGCAAGTGGCTCAAGAGATGACTGATAAAGTCTATAACGATCTTAAAGAGAATCCAGTACCAGTTACTGAAGATCCAATAGATCGTTTGAGTGATGTATATGATGCTAAGAAATGGTTAGGATTCGCTAATCGTCCAGAAGAGATTGAAAACGATATCCATATCCGTAATGCATATATCAATCGTCTTAATGATATGATTTGTGGTGTACCTCATGATGTACCATGGAAACCAGAGAATACATATGAAGACGTACTATCATTCTTAAATGCATATCCAGATCGTGCTGATTTGGAACAAGAATTCGTATTAGAGTTATACGAAGACTTATTGCTATCTCGTGGTCAAGACCCTACTGAGGGTGTATTCCCACAACTACCTAGAAACCAACGTATTATTAGTAGTCCACATCGTACATATTTCCATGGTGCTGGTCTACCTAATATCACTTCTAATACTACATCTGCATCTCAACAACAATTGGCTATGCAATATCATAACCAAATGGCTGATGCTAGAATGCTAGCTTATGAAGATCAACGTCGTAACTGGGAATTGATGACCACTGTTGGTAATCATCCATTAGCAGGTTATCCTGTAAATCCTAACTGGCAAGTCATGGTAACACCTAAAGACTCCAGTTGTCTTAATATCCTAGTGGATAAATTCTATGTTCCTAAATATGATGTAGGATATATGGAAGCTCCGCCTAGTGATAAAGCTATCGCTGAGATGCTTAACAATCCTGGTCTAACTCCAGAGCAACGTGACTCTAAAGTTAAAGAAATCAATGATTATAAAGCAAGATACAATGAATGGCTTAAACGCTATAACTGGGAACAAAACAAACAAGCTTTGTTTGATAAGTTACAGTTACTAGTAGATAAACGTGGCATCTACGTTAAGCAAGTAAACAGTGCAAGATATGACCAAGATACATATAATCTATTGATGGAAAGTATCAACTCTTGTGACCGTGGTATTGCTAAGATGCAAGCAGAGTTACCTACACCAAGACCTGAAGACCCAGCATGGTGTGATGAACAAAACTTACTTTACGCAAACTATTTGATTGATCAATACAATCAACGTAGAGAGGAGTATGAAAGACGTGCATTGCGTAGATCCTGGCAAGCCCGAGGTAATAGACTAGGCTGGACATTCCCTATGGATGAAGTTAAAGCACAAGTACAGCAAAATGATATGCTTAGACATTTCATTCCTAATACTAGTGTATTGACTCCAGCAGAAGCACATCTCTTCAACAAGGAATCTGCACGATTCGCTAAAGAAGAGTATGAAGCTAAACACGAAAATGCTCGTAAGTTCCATGAAGATAAAATGGCTTGGTGGAAAGGTATGTGGGTATCTTCTTATATGGTAACAAACCAAGTTGATAAAGATACTGCATCCAAAGTATATGATGAGTTAGACCCATATGGTTTAATCTATCAATATATCTATGACCCAAGACTTCAAACAGAAACTTCCAAGAAGCTTCGTAAGATGGAAGATTGGGAATATCCTGATTGGGATATGCTAACTCAAAAACGTCGTATTGATTTCGATGAGAAAGAGTTAAGACTTTATAACTGGCGTATGAAGAACCAACGTTTCCGTGATGCGGTTATTCCTGTACGTCCAGCACCTGAATGGTCTGCATTCCAAGGAAGAAATGGTCAACCTATTATGGTTAGCACAAACTTCTATCCATGGGCTACAGCATTCAGTAACTATAAAGCAACTGGTGATAAAGAAATCGACAATAAGAATTTCGAAGCATGTGTAGCTAGAGCAGAGATGATTGAGAAAGCTCATCGTAGACCTAAAGATCTATCTGAGAATGCTGGCTATTATAAACGTGCACCATTCCAAGAAGCATTAAGTAGTTATAAACACAAGACTCGTATCGGTCAAGTATCCGACTTACTTGAAGAATATGAGAATGATGAACAATTCAAAGACATGATGGATAATTATGTCTACTTAGAAGAAACTGGTAAGCTAGCTGGCTATGACTATAATAAAGATAGAGTCAACTTCGAGAATTCTATCCTAGAACAGTTCCAAGCCGTAGGGCAAAACTTACCAGAAGGGTCTTGTCTAAAAGATCCAGAGTTTGATACTTACAATGGCAAATCTATGGATTCTATTGCTAAGCATCAAGTTGAACTGAATATGCAAGCTAACGATGCAATCAAAGCATATTTATCTCCAGAATTAGGAGGCACATATGATCGTAGCAAGCACATTAGCTGATGATGTGAGACTCAACCTGACCAATAGTAATATAGACGTAAGAAAGATACATCTAGAAGCAATGTATAAGTCATTAGCTTATACTGTGCCATTAGAAAGAGCTTTCGATGATCTACAAGGTCCTATGGTTGAAGATCTATTCGACGCAGAAACAATCAAGTCTATCAAGATGACTGTAACCAATCCTAAGATTAAGTTCTTCAAGGATAAGTTTAGAATCTTAGCAGGTATACTAAACCCACTAGGTTATATCTTAGCTCATGCTGGTACTAACCGTGTAGTATTCCAACCACAGTTTGATGATTCTTTCGTAGTTAAGATTGGTTTAGATATAGCTGGACGAACTAATAATCCGAATGAGATTGTTAACCAGAAATATCTTAAACCATTCGTATGTAAGTGCTTTGATACCACGGATGATGGTGTTATAGGTACTTTCGAACGTGTAGTTCCTATAGAGAACTTAAACCAATTGTGGTCAGTACGTGAAGATATCTTTGATATCATGCGTGCTATAACTAAGAGATTTGTTATTGATGACTTTGGGACTGAGGCTTTTAAGAACTGGGGAGTTCGCAAAGGCTTTGGTCCTGTATTACTAGACTATGCGGATATGTATATTCTAGATAAAGATACGGCATATTGTCGTAAACCTATAGACTGGCATAGCACTGCAGTATGTGGTGGTGAGCTAGGCTACACTCCTGGATATAATAAGATTATGTGTAAGAAGTGTGGTGGTATAGGTAAAGCTAAGCAATACAAGGGCAAAGAGAAATTGTCCGTTTATGTTCCATCAAGGGGGATCGACATGGGAATCAAATGCGTAATTAAAGTAGGCGGTAAAACAGTATTCAGCACAGAAGAAGGTTTTACTAATCAAATAAACGAGAATAAAGAAGAATTCGTAGCTCCACATGAAGTAGTTCTCAATGACTACCGTCAAGCTATTGATGATATGAAGACTGAGACTGAAAAGGTTAGAGAGCATAATGACGAATACTTAAAGCAACTTCTTAAAGAAAGAGAAGAACGTGAAGCTCGTAAAGCCGAAGAAGAAAAGAAAAAGAATGATGCTAAGGTACGCATCATTGTTACAGCTGATGGTGTAAAAGTAATCAGACCAGAAGAAAAGAAAGAAGAACCAGTTATTGAGAAACCAATCAAATTGATTACTCATGATGGTAAACCAGTAAATGTAGTTGACCTTACAAATGGTAAGATCTATAACTTCACTGAACCAATAGAAACTGAGTCTAAACCTGAAGTTGTAGAAACTAAACAAGAAGAAAACACTAAGGTAGAACAGCCTAAAGAGGTTGAAAACAAGGAGAATGAAGAAACAATGAATGATAAAATGCTTATGAACATGACAGACATCCGTTATTTCAAAGAAGTATTACAAGACCGAATCAATGACTTTATGAGTGAGATTGAAACTTATGAAGATCATGAGTTGAAAGACATTGTCAAAACACTATCCCAAATCAAAGGTAAGAGTGAAGAAAACAAACCAATGTTACTTACAGAGATCTTACCTGACTTCTTATGTATCGATCTTGAAAAAGATGGCTTTAAAGAATTGGATGGTCCAGTAATGTATACTGTACGTGTAAACTCTTCTAAACTATATGGTGTAGTTGGTGAAGACATCGAACGTCTAATCAAAGACATCGAAGCTGTACGTATTGAACGTGAAGCTGAAGTTCAAGAATCTCGTGTAACTAATAAAGCTACTAAGCATAAGAAAGTTAAATATGGTAATAAGAAGTTTGATGCAAACTTCTAGTTAGGAGGTTTAAATGAATTATGCACCACAGGCTCCAAGCCCTTTCATCATAACTAACTCTACTATCATGGTAGATAACTTATTGGCTAGTGGAAGACCTTCGAGGGTTATTGCAATTACAGATGAACCTATGGATGGTGGTGGGATTATTACAATCCCAGCCTACCTTCCACCATTTGAATTGGTAGCAGAATATTTAGATGCGCAAGAACGTTACAATGGTAATGTAGCAGACCAAGTATTCAGAGACCAATATATGGCTTACTTGCAATCTAATAACACTGTCGTTTTGAACAGTGCATTGCTTGTAGCTACAGGATTACTTACAGGGAAGCAAGTATTACTATACTTCCCTAAAGATGAATGGGATAGCTTCAATCTAATCCCTGAAGTATTAATGGCATTCTTCCAAGAGAAACTCCAAAGTAAAGTTCCGATTGAGAATATGAACTTGGGTTACTCTGACGATGCTTATGCTATTTACCCAGATATGGGTGCTGGTTTTGATGCATTGATTTGGCTACAGCAAAGCAATAATATTTCCTATGAGAACTTTATTGCTTTATTCAATAGAGCTCAAGCATCTCAAGCATTCATTCAAAATGTCTTGTATAACCAACAACCGATGCTTATGGCTAGATATGGTAATAGCTTATCTCTTGAAGATGCTGACCGTATTGCTAAAGCTACATATGAAGCATCTCTACGTGGAGCAAGGCCATCTATGTTTGTAAGGAGTTAATTATGAAACTAATCTTTACAGACGTTATTACGTCTAGATTGTATGAAGATCTCTTTAAGCTTAAAGAAGATATCCATATTAAAAGTCTAGAATCTCTTGAAGGGGTAGCTGAGATCATATACGCATTACGTAACTATGATCCAGCTACAAAAGAGTATGATCACATGTTTGGTGACAGTGTAATGAACCAATCTCAAAAGGCTTTTAAAGAGCTATTTGAAATTGCTACATGTGTCATCAATAATAACACAGCTATCATATCTTTAGATATGTATAACGATTGGTTATACAATATCGCTGAAGTAATAGGTGACTTCTTTAAAGAAGAATGGGGTATTGAACCAATCTATATCCGAGATGTAACTGACCAAAAGTTGCTATTGGATTATGACTATTTCAATTCAGCAGAAGACTTAGACTTCCCAAGCATCAATCAATCGTCTGGACTATACGCTCAAATATTACAGCAAATAGCAGAGCATAAACCTCTAAGAGGTATGCCATCTACATATGGTGTACAAGCAAGGAGTATGTTTACTAATGAGCTTATATGATAACGTATTAGCCAGACGAGACTATGTATCTGATATAAGAATGGTAATCGATAGTAATATCGTGGAGTACGATATTGAGAAAGCCAATCTTAATATTCTATACAAATATGGAAAGATTGATGATATGACATATGATATGGTTTATCATATGGATAGATACCATAGACAATACTTTATGGGGAATTTCATAAGAGACAACCATCTCAGTTCTACCTTAGCTGAGGGGATTAAGAAGGCCAAGTTAGCCTTTCTCGAGAAAAATGAAGTTCCCTTAGTATCCCTACTGGAGATACGTAACGATGCGTTATTTATCATAAATCCTAGTATATTGTACCCTGAACTTGATGGTATAACTTTCAAGGCAAAGTCTGTATACTATGATTATTTAGAGCTAAATAATATGAGTATCTTCTTTACAAGAGATATGCTTATGACATATTTCGAAGTTAAGGGTATGCCTAATAGAGTTGTGGATTTACACATCCCGTATCTATTGAAGTCTTTTGATAATATAATCAATGTCTATAAGAGAGATAAGCGTAATGCTATTAAACAGCTTCATGGACTATACAATGATTATATTGAACGTAAGTTGGATATAGGATATTATAGACCATTCAATATATTCTCTCAGTATGAGTTTAGAACTGGCTGTAGCCAGTTTAATCTAGACTATGTACCTGAGCAATATAAGAATGCAATCGATATCTCATTCAATGAAAGAATCTTAAGAGAGTTCCACTCATTACTTCTTCAAGATACATTATAAGACAAAAGAAATCCCCATATAGGCAATGCCTATATGGGGTACTTTGTTTTTTTTTGTAAGAGTTCATGATTATAGTTATATACTATAACTGTGTATGGTAGATACAGCTATTCGTAGTAGCTGCATCTAAATATATCCATACACTTGTAGATCATATCTACAGGTCATAAGGGGGTGAATCCTATGACTGGAGCACAGATGAGATATTACAATCTCAATGCTGGAGCTAAAGCTAATTTTGCTTTAAAAGTGAGATTGGCTTTATCCATTATACACAACTATGAGAATGGTAATTCTAAAAACTATTCTCATAGTGAGTATATGGAATGCTCAAAATTCATTCAAGATCTAGAACCATAGGTTTCTGAATGAATCATATAATTCATGGGTATGTGTTCACTCACATACCCATGTTTTATTTTTTTAGGGATTTACCCCTGGATGTAGAGAGAAAGGCTACATCCGGGGATAATGGGTGATTAGTTAATTGTATGAGGTAAACTAATCTTAAAAGAGTTATAGGATGGATTAATCCTATGAGTGAGAGTAGAATAGAAGATTGTTGGATGGGTTTCCATTCTTCTATTACTTTCACTGTTATACTAGTTATTAATAATAAATTTGGTAAGTGATATCGATACCTTTGTTGAGTTCGATTAACTGTTCGTTAGGGAAGTTCAATTTAGTCAAAGGACGGATATCTTGATAGTGCATTACACCATCGATTTCTTTACGCCAAGCATAGCATAAGGAGATAGTATTAATACGTGCTTCATTAAGACCTACTGTATTAACGAAGAATTCACGACATTCATCTTCAGTGATTTTAAGATGGATTTCTACGATGGTTTCTACATCTAAGTTTTTATTAGTATTGTAGATCTTAGCATCAATAGGTGTACCATCTTCGAAACGACGAATCAATACAGGTTCAGTTTCGAATGTTTTGAAGTAATAAGCAACACGGTTACCAATTACTTTACGACCATGGTAAGTCATTTTCTTAGCATCACTGATATCTTCAGTTACTAATGGATAACGGAAAGGAACCAATGCTTCAGGAGTAATCCATTTAGCATAGTTAACTTCACGTACTTGAGAGTTTTCACGACCACAACCATCAGTACCGACACAGAATAGCATAACTTTTTCTGCTTCTGCTGGAACTTCGAATACACTGTTTTCTAAACCAAGTTCAGTATTATAGGAAGGGGTGATTTCAGTAGTTGGTGCAAATCCGAAATGTGCTCGAGCTGTGAATTCAGCACCAGGTAAAACAATTTTATTTTTGCCACGGAATAATACTTTATCAGTACCCAAGGCTTTAATTACAATATCAGTATCACGGTATGCATGAGAGTGAATAGAAGCTTTCTCTTCAGTACCGTTAAACTCGTTAAAAATGAGTTCTTTCGTATTGGACATGTCGACCTCCATAAATATATTTATCGTTATTTAAGCTTAAACTTTATAACTATGTTAAACTAGGCTTTATAGAACGGGTTAAGCCACATATGGTCATTAGCTCTAGCTTTATCGGTAACTTTGAAGTGTGTCTTACTCTTGATACCATCTAGAATAGATAGAGAGTTGATATGATCATCTAATAGCAATCTAATATCTAGATTGATCTTATCATGTATACCATCTAAACCATTAATCTTATCAATCAATGGTTTCAATACAACGTACTTAATTACATCCTTAGGGAGAATATCATACATATCTGCAAGAATAAGAGTTTTGTACCACCAGTTACGTAAGTAGATCTTATCACAGAAATGAACTTCATCTTTGATAAGAGACCTAATATGTACATCAACTATACCATCTACGATATCAATAGTATCTTCGTCTTTGATTTTACAGATATACCAGATATCATCAATAGCTCTAATAGTCTCAAATAGTTTACTATCAAACTTGTAGATAGTATTGATACCCATAACCTCAATCTTATAGGATTTAAAGAAGTCTATAACTTTAGCTACATATTGTTTGATAAAGTCTAGACCAACACCTGGGAATGAGTTAAATAAGTATTGGTATTCATTACTATTAAAGTATCTTTCTACGTATTTAGTGATGTCAATACAAGTATTGATGATACGTTTTCTTTTTTCTGTAAGATCACCTATATTACGGATACTATCAATAAGACCAGATAAGTCTTTGTCTCTATAAGTCAAGAAATTATAGTAAGATTTGTTAGGTTCTTTACCTTTATCTGTGGTAAATGGCATCTTAAAGAAGTCATTATTATATTTGATTTGCATCAAGGCTTCATACGTTTTCTTATAAGCATTATACTCACGATAGTTATTAGCTTCTCTCATATGCTTAAGAAGTTCATCACGTAATGCTAGGTTATTATTAAAGATCTTGAATAACTGTTTAGGTGAAGATAATGGAGACTTATAAGTTTCAAACTTATCAGCACCAGTATAATCTAAATCTTTATAATATCTAGGACCACGAAGCATCTTTTGTAATACACCAAGATCAGCTTCAAAGTTAAAGCCCATGATATACATAATCTTCTCAGGATCTTGCATGATATCATCTTCAAGATTATAGTATTCGTACATTAGTGAGAATAGTGTACACATAATATCACTAAGTCTAAACATCTTAAACTCACGAATAGATGGTACTTGAAGCATAAGCCTATCTTCTAGTTTAACTTTATCGAATAATAAGTTAAAGAAGTATGGCATATCAAATGCAATCTTAGTCATAGACATTACAGAGTCGATAGTGATGTATTTAGTACGTACATAGTTAAACTCTTTATCAAGAATTTCTTTATATACTTCATCTTTATCCATCTCACCAGTCCATAAACCATCACCATCAGTCATCTTATCGTATGGGATGTGTTTATTTCTGTCTTTGATGTATTTATCACCAGACTCAGTCAAAGGAATCTTAACGAACTTCAAGTCATAGTTCTTTTCATTGTCTTCAACTAGTTTCTTATTGATCTTAGCGTTGATATAGTTAAAGATAAACTTAATCTTGCTACCGTGTCTTTCGGTTTTAGCTTTATCAGTTAAGAATAGCTTACCATTAATGATTTCATAGTCATTCTTAACTAATACATACCCATCATCCATAACCATCATCATACGGTTATTATTAGGAGATTCTAAATATCCATCAAATGGGAATGGAATAGTAATACCTGTAGCATCATCAGCTATATCAGCCATAACCATTTCAGACTTAATATACTTATTGTACTTTCTGAAGATAGTATTATAGACGAATGTAATATTAAAACCACGAGTACTGTCTATAACTGTACCATCAGTAAACTCAAGGATATCACCCTTAATCTTATATCGTTCTGGAGATACTAGAGTACTACCAATAGTTACAAATAAACCATTATTAGACTTGATATAGTTAAAGAATGGGAACACTATTTGGAATTTATTAGTACCCTCGATAGGTGTAGTGATGAATTGGTCTTCAACGTTAATAGCAAATTCATTCTCAGGATAGTCATAGTAGTAGCATACGACATTATCAGCTATATTCAATAAGAACTTAGTATCAGTGATATCAATACCAGTATTAGTATATCTAAATCTGGATTCTTCTAGACGTCTACCATTAACCAAGAGAATAATCTTATTCTTCTTAGCAATATATCCATCATATGGATACTCAAGATTTAAGATACTTTGCTTATTATTATCTACAGCTATAGTCTTAACTTTCTTATTAGTTACAACTTGGTCTTCCGGATATGTATATATTACTTCAATAGTAATACCCTTACGCATCAATAAGTTTTGTTTATTGATATGGAGAGTATTCTTAAGAATAGTATACTCAGTGAAAGCTAATGGATCACCATTTACATACACTTCTATTACATTATTACTATCCATATACTTAGGGAATGGGAACTCTAATTCATATTTAGTTTCACCAGGGATAGACACAGTAATAGTTTGAGTAGAAGTCTGTAGAGCCACATGCTTAGTATTAGAATACACAAAGTTAGTATTGACTATACGATCTTTGATAAACTTATCATCACTATCTATATTAGTAATATTAAGTTTATTATCAGCAGTCATAGTAGAGAAGTATCTATCTTTTTGGAGATATACGGATGCAGTATCTGCAAAGTATACACCATGATCTACATAGTCAATATCATCTGGTACTTCTGTTAAGATAGTATTAGATGTATCTTTAGCTTTGGTCTGGATAGTCTTAAACTTGAATTTGTATCTATCAGAATAGATAAACACGGCTACAAGCTCTCTATTAGCATTAGTATCGCTAATATTCCAATCAATATCATCAGTGAAGATAATCTTGGTGAAATCGTCATTGAATCTATACCGTGTAGGGTCTATGAATGTAGAACCAACAGACAATCTTAAACCAAATCCCTTTTCAAAGTAGGTATCTTTATCTACAGGAAATTCAATAGGAACTTCTCTTGTAGTATTGTCCACAATAGTAATGAACTTAGACTCAGTTTTAATAGTATAGTCATTGATATTAGCAGGAATATCAGGAGTCTTATTACTTAAGAAGTCAAACTTAAGTGTAGTCTTACCATCGAGATAATGCTCGTTCTCGAAGACTATCTTATTATCAATTACATTATACTCGGATGGTGGAATCAATAAGTCATCAGCATATAGATGAATACGATTACCCTTATCTAAGAACTCTGTATCATTATTTGGATATGGGATAGGGATATTATTCTTATCCGTTATAGGCATAGTACTAGTAGAAGTATCCATAACCTCTTCGGTATCTAGATAAGTCTTGTATTTATAGTTAAATACATAGTCACCAGTATCAGGATCAGACTTTCTATCTTTAAGGAGATAGTATTTAAAGATTCTAATATCATCAAAACCAAATAAAGAGCAGATATCAACCATACAAGTCGGAGTAGACTTATATTTCAATAACTGATTAAGATTCTTAACCATAGCTATTTGATATTTTAGAGGAATCTCGTCATAGTATGGTACATCATGCCATTCAAAGATATAACGAATACATCTTTCATCTAGTACATCTAATTTGATAATATGCTCACCAGTCTCAGCAATCAAATCAATCATAGTTTGTAATAGAATAAAGATAGTAATGAAGTTAGTATAGTAATCGCTATCAAATCTATAGGCTTCAGAGTATACTGTAGCCATAGTATATCCACGGTTTACTATATAACGATTCTTAAATTTATCAGATAAGACTTGTTGGTCAATACGTGGTAAGTATAATAACTCAAAGTTATCGGCTTTACGTGCAGCATAAGCAGTAATACCAGAAGCGATATAGTTTAGATAAGCATATCTAGGACCATTATATCTTGTACGGATATCATCCATGATACCTTCTTCTTCCAAGATATTCAATTCAAATTCTGACATATCATGCATAGGTTTAGTAAAGTCTACACCAATATTGTCTTTACGTAAGTCCTCATCGACATATAAAAATGGTAAACCTAATGGTGGTTTACCCATAATCATTCTATAGTACTCATTGTATTCTACATAATGATTTACAAAATATTCAGCTGCAACTTTACGACACAGCTCACGTTTCTTTAATGGAATAAGACGTGGATCTTTCTTAATTCTCATCCAGTCTTCTCGACCAATTTCACATCGAGATAAGATAATATCATTATATTCATAAGCATCATATGGAGCTTTACCTTCGATGGACTGGATATATAGATCAGCATAATACATAGATGCTTCAGATTCCATAGAATCTGCTAGATCTTTATCTTTTACTACTGCACCTAATGCTAGAATCTTACTGTAATACACAGTATTATCTACAAATGGTTCAGGTGAGATTGCTTTAGTAATATGAGAAAGTCTCATTCTTTGTAGTTCCTCCCTTCGGAATGGAATTATTCGATTACTACTATGTACTGACCATAATAGCCTATTTAGCCCAACATCAAGTTAATCATACCTATTTAAATAACAACAGGAGTGTTTAGAATATGAGTCAACCATTTCCGGACTTAAGCATTATAGTGAGTCCAAATAATCCAGTTATAAAATCTCCTTTTGTACCATATCAATTGGAGTTCTATCAAACTAAATATTCTTTAATGGATATCGATAGATATACAAGTTTTGTAAAGAATGCTGTATCTAGATTTAGAGCATCTAGAGCTTATAAGAACTATAAGTTCTTCTTAATGAATCTAGGTATGGATAGATGCCAAATCAATAACAATATCACTATGGATATGGCTACTATTGAGATGCATCATAATATGCTAACTATCTTTGACATTGCTTTTATTATTACTGAGCATATCATTAATACTACAGGATATATTACTTCATTTGACTTAGTACAGCATTTACGTAAAGTTCATCATGAGCATAAGGTAATGCTTGTAATGTTAAATTTAACAGCTCACCAACTATATCATAATACAAACAATTTCTTCATCCATCCAGATATGTGTTTTGGTAACTGGGGAGCTTTCTTAGAAGAGTATAAATACGGTATCACTATTGAGATTGCTAATAAAGTTATACGCTACTTAGATGAAGCTATTCAAGTCGGTTCTACTCAAGATAATGGATTGATTGAAGTTCGTGATCATTTAGTGAATTGGAGTCGATACAATGAGTACAACCTTGGAAATCAGTCTTACGGTAATACTAATCCTTAGTTTAATAGCATTCTTCTTTACGGTTAGTGTAATCATTAACCGAGTTACATACTTCCATGAACAAAAGATGGCATTCAGACGGTCTAGAATTAAGATCGATGTACATGAAGTTGATACTATGATCAATAATATGATTCAAGAGGGTATCAATGAGTTCATCGTTATTAATAACCTAGCATTCAATGAAGACAACTATATCAGAGAAGATGTAGAAAAGCAGATGCGTAAGTATGTATCTGAATATATAATAGCTAGAACTACTCCAGTATTCTTGGAGAAAGCTCACTATGTATATAGAAAAGAATCATTTACTAATATAGTAGCTAATAAGATCATCATTGGCGTGACCTTATATGTAGCTAAAAACAATGCTAAATAATAATACAGAAAAACCCCCATATAGACATTGTCTATATGGGGATTCATTCTGCTAATTGCTTTATCGAGGTTTACCATTGACCTGTCACCGCAGATGCAATGATATTATAGTGTTATATATCTTTAAATGTCTAATCTATAATTCTCATTGTAATCTTTAAGTTCTTCTTCGGTCATGTGTTTATCTAATAGCTTATCTAAAGCAAGGTCCCCTACCTTATCTTCAAATAAACCACGTACGTGATTATGGAATGTATTCAAGAAGAAGTATTTCTTATGCTGAATACATCTAATCATGAATGCTTTATATAAATCCAAGATAGCATTTGTAACACCAGTATGCTTATACACTCGGAATAAGATACCAGTTAAACTAGAGAAAGCAAGTATATCAGAATAGTCTAATTCATCAATAGCAGTAAGCATTACACTAGTGATATTGTAGTCATTCTTGATATTGAACCAAGCTTGATTACAAGACTCTAGATAGATTAAGATATTAGATGCTTTGTGTTTAACACATAGGCCCAATACTGTACCATCTAGCATATCTAAGTATTGCTTAGCAAAGAACTTATATAATGCTAAATCATCATCAGCAATAATAGACTCTAAGATGAGGTCTAGAGCGACCCCATCTTTAGTCAAGTCATGAATATATAAGATTCTTTCTGCTGCTGAAAGATTTTTTAGTTTAGCTGAATATTCCATTTGATTCTCCCCTTAAATGCACCTATTATAATTCTACTACGTTAGTTAACTTAGCAAACTCTTCTGGGAATAATTCTGCAAATGTAGCAGTATCTCCAGTGTAAGAGCCAACTTCTTCCCATGCTTTAGTTGTGTAGTTATAACGTTTTGTTTTGTCTTTAGTGAATAAAGCTAAACGATAACGGCAAGCATTAGCACTCTTAACCATATCATGATCTTCATCGATTAAGATATGGATATACTTAGCATTGAATTCGCCTTTAGCTGGAGTAATTACATTGCTTTTACCAGAACGATCGTAATAACGACCCCATTGCCACTCTTCTACCACACAAGGACCATTTACAATGTATTCCATAGGATGCTCTGGAGCTACAGGATCATCACCATTAGTTTCAGTGAAGCATTTACCTTCTTTATTTAATAAATCGTAAGGGATGATAGTACCATTGTTAATGGTTACAGTCTTAACGTGCATATTATAATTGTAAGGTACATATTTTACAAATTTTTCAATTACATTGCTAGGATCATTATATTCATCTTCGATAACAAAGGCTGTGATTTCTTCAGTTTTTGCCATATTTCGGAAGAATTTAGTACGATAGTCCATTTCTAATGCTAATTGATGTGGATACCAACCATCAGGTTTGATAGAACCATTATCATAGTTAGTAGCCAATAATATTACATGTAGATTGATATTATCAAAGTTCAAGTAATCATGGTTCTTTTGAAGTTTCAAGAATGGATACAAGCCTTGCATATTTTGACTAACAGCACGGAATGTAATAATATTCTTACCATCAGAGTCTTGTACAGGATTACTGATATCAGATGTATACATAGATAATGGGAATTCTTCACTACCAACTACTGCACGTTTGAATTTCCATGTACCATTAGTAGACATACCGATGATTGTATTCTTACGGTCATGTACACGGTCTGTAGTTACATCACCATCAACAGCGAATACGTTATTACTATCTTCGACATTAATCAAGTAGATTTCACTAGACATATTGTCAATATCCTGACCTTTATAGCTTGGAATAGCTGCTAGTTTGAAATCGTTGATTACTTTATCATCATCCGCTGTATAGATTTCAAATTCTTCTTCAGTTGGCGCAATATATTCAAACCAGTGTTTGAATAATGTATGTACATAGCATCTACGTACTGGTTTCCAATCGAAACGAGCAAAATCATATACTTTAGTTTTATCGTAGTTGAATACTAATAACTCTAATTTAGCTAAACGAGTGGATTCTTTACGTAAGAATTCGTTCATAGCCACAGAAGTGTCATTTACTGCAATATGGAATAATGTACCATTCTTAGAATTGATACTAGCATATTTAGCAATACTAGCCATATTATTTTTAACATCTTCGTTATCTCTATCTAATACTGTATTAATTACAGTGAACTTTGTAGCATCCGTAGGAACGAATACAGTTGGTGCATTCCATTCTTCAAGCTCACCACGTTCGTTTACAGCATCAAGCTCAACTACAGTTTTTAAACCATTAGGTGCACCAAGACGCATACGATATAATAATTCACTATCTACAATGATTGTATCGGTAATTATAGCTTTAACGTCTTTATGGTCTGTAACGATAAATTTATCACACTCGATAACCGCATCTTTAAGAGCTGTATCATTAATAGTGAATGTAGATTTACGTTCAGGTAAAGATACAATACCATGTCCTTTATAGCGTAATACTGTAGCATCAGATGGTAATTTACATAAGCTAAGCATATTTTGTTCAGTTGTAGTCAAGTCTGCAACTGTTTCGAATTTAGCACCATCAGTAGTGATATTTACAGAAAGATTGTAAGTATCGTCATCTACCATATCGTTTTCAAAACCACGCCATTTGTTTAAGCGATAGTTTGTATTACATAGTTGACCGAAGTGACGTTTAGCAAATTCGATTTTGATATTGCGTTTATCTTCAGCAACTAGTTTCATAAAGTCTTTTGTAGGCCATAAGATAAGATAATCTTTATCTGCTGGCACAATGTATTTACTTAACCCAGGAATAGCTGTAATACTGGATTTGTCTAATGCTGTAGCACTAGCTGGGTACATAAAACCATTAGAGATATTTACCGCACCACCAACTAAACCAGTAACCTCTTCTGCAGATTTGATATTTTCTTCAACTTTAGTAGAGATCTTCTTTACATCATTGGCTAAACCACGTGTTGTATTAGTAACAGGTACCCCAGATTCAGAGATAGCTGTTTTGATATTGTCGAGATCAGTTTTAATTTGTTTAAACTCTAATTCGATATTAGCAAGAATTTGTTCAGTAGCAGACGCTTGTTGTTCCTTTGCCATTAATTAATAGTCCTCCTGTAATCGGAAAATATAGAGTGGTATAAATAATACCACTCTATTTAATCTTATTCTTCAATTTGACGCTTCTAATGTACTATACTTCTACAACGTCAGTTAACTTAGCAAAATCTTCTGGGAATAGTTCTGCGAATGTAGCAGTGTCTCCAGTATAGGATGCAACTTCTTCCCAAGTCTTAGTTGTATAATTGTAACGTTTAGATTTGTCTTTAGTAAATAAAGCCAAACGATAACGGCAAGCATTGGCACTAGTTACGATAGGGTTAGTTTCATCTACTAAGATATGAACGTACTTAGCATTATATTCTCCTTTTTCTGGAGTAATGATATGATGCTTACCAGTACGGTCATAATATAAACCACCTTGCCATGCAGAAATAGCACAGTTGCCATCTAAGATGATTTCCATAGCAGTATCTGGCACAGGAGCTTCGTCTGAAGTTACACCAGTAACCTTACCTTCTTTTTCTTCTAAATGTAAAGGTACTAATGTAATATCTGTACCTTTGATGGTTTTGATATTACGGTTATAGAAGTATGGTACGTAGTTAGTATATTTGCTTAGTGTACCATGTTCTGTTTCACCAACAATAACTAAGTTTTCAATATCACTTATAGTTTCATCAAGTGGAATTTTATGTTTAAGTTGAACACGATAATCAGATTCTAAGTAATATTGTGCTAAGTTATTGTCATAAGTTGTGAATGTTTTAGTGTCAGCGTCATATCCACGACTTGATTCAACCAATAGATGGATATCCGCATTTTGATTATCAATAATATTATTCTTATGGAAATTGACAAGCTGATACATTGATGCTGTATTGATAGGATCAGTGAGGATACTTAAGGTATAAATATTTCTACCATCATCTGTAGTAGGCTCGCTTGGTCCATCATTACCCTCACTACCATCAAATGGAAAATCTATATCGCAATATACTGCTTTAGTGAAAAGCCAATTGTATTTCTTATTAGGAATAACCATAGTATTAGTTTTATTATGATATAAACCGCTGTTATCACCTAAAGTATATACAGATTGACCATACTCTGTGTTGGCAGTTTTCAATGCAGTAGCATCCATAATCGTAATAGTATAATCTGTAGCTGCTGGGTTATAGTTTTTAAATGTGTTTTGTGCATTGTCATCACTGAATTTATAATATTTGTAATCTTCTTCTGTAGGTACAAGATAATCGAACCATTGTTGATACATATAATGGAAATCTTTATTTTCTTTCCATGTTAATTCACAATAATTGAAGTATTTGGTATAATCATGGGAAATTACCGATACACTTAATTTAGCTAGCTTATCAGCTTCTTTAGTTAAGAACGCTGTCATTTCTTCTGTAGGGTCTACTGCGATAAGAGTATAATATTGGTAAGTTACATCTGCAATAGTAGCATAATCAGAAATTTTACTAATATTATTCTTAACGTATTCATTATCAGGATTCAAAGTAGAATTGATAAGATTGAATTTAGATTTCCCTTTAGGTACGAAGATTTTAAACGCTGTAGTTGTATTACCGCCATAGATACCAACAATACCCATAGTGTTTGTTCTACCATATTCGCCCATACCAGCACGGTTACGTAGAATAAGTTCTTCGTCCATGATAATAGTATCAGTAACAACTGCTTTGACATTAGGGTTACCAGTTACAACGAATTGGTCACATTTGATTACTGCAGCATATGGAGACTTACCATTGATATAGAAATCAGACGTATATTCAGGTAAAGATACAGTACCCTTACATTCGAAGATATCACTACCATCTTCTATACCAGCAGTACTTAGCATAGTTAATTCATCTTCAGTAAGATCTGCTTTCGTTTTCAATACAATGCTATCATCATTAAGATTTACTCTAAGATTGTATGTAGTATCGTTATAATACAAATCAGTATACTTAGGCATACGGTAGCTAGTATTACATAATTGACCAAAATGACGTTTACCAAAATTAATAGTAATATTACGTTTATCCGAAGGTGTTTGTTCCATATAGGATTTTGTAGGCCACTGAATAAGATAGTTCTTATCATCTGGTACTGTGTATTCAGTCAATCCAGGAATAGCACCAATACTATTATGGTTAAGCATTTCAGAAGAAGCAGAATACATAAAACCATTACTGATATTTACAGAGCCACCAACTAAACCAGTAACCACATCAGCAGCTTTAATCTTTTCTTCTACTTTATTAGAGATTTTCTTTACATCATTAGCTAGACCTGCTGTAGTATTAGCAGCAGCTACACCTGTTTCGATAATAGCTGCTTTTACATTATCGAGATCTTTTTTAATCTCTTTAAACTCATTTGCTATATTAGCAAGAATTATTTCAGTTGTATTAGACTTCACTTCAGGCATCTAGAACCCTCCTATGAAAAATAATCAAAACTATCCCCACCCTCGATATCATACTCGTTGGAGAATGTTTCATAATCTGGGTGGTTTTCTGGTTGAATCTCATATGGAGTAAGATCAGAACTGTTTTCCCAACTCATAGTATTATAGTTCCAATATTTTGATTGATCCATATTATAGAACATCATACCCATTAAACAAGCACGAATATCTCTTACGATAGGGTCATTTTCGTTAACTAAGAAGATAACGTATTTAGCATTCTTAAATAAACGAAGATACATACGAGAAACTTTAGAGCCACGGTATTTATATGGGCCGAATGTTTCTTCACCCATCTTGCACCCATCAAGTTTCCAAATCATTGGTGTTACTGGTTCTTCAATTTCTGAATCTGTTTGAGTTTCATCTATATAGAATTTACCAAACGTTTCTTCTGCTAAGACATAGTCAAATCCTAATTTTACATTAGTAAGCATAACTTCTTTGATATGTCTATTATAGAATGGTGTAATACATGGACCATTCTTATCATATGCATTTTCACTTATATTGATTCGTTCAATTAATTCACCTTTGGTGTTTAACCATTTAATTTCACCAAATGATGCCATAGTTTGAAGATGCCAACGGTTAAGTTTAGCATTGTTATCGATAGGTAGAGTGATTTCGATCACTTTATCTCTAAAACTGTTTTGATATTTTGGATAAAATAAGTCCAAACTTCTACCAGTAATAGCCTTCTTGTCTAAATTAATCTTATAGATTTCTTTAGATGTAGTATCGTCAGTATAGGTTGACATATTGAGAAGGCTTCTATTTGTCATGTAACTAATAGGTTTATCTATAGTATATGGTTTATCTTTATATGCAATATACACATATTTTACTAAACTTTCATTGAAAGTTGCAGCAATGTATCTATTAGATACAGGATAATCCCCATAGAATATACCTGTACGATTAGCACTTTGTAATTTAAGCTCCATACTACTACCGAATATAGAGAATTCTTTTTCTTCAAGATAACTACGTGCATATATCGATGACTCATTAGCATTATTACCCCAACCGAATAATGTATTACTAGGGGTTACACCAATTTTATATTGCTCTTTGAATATATCTCTAAAGCAATATTCAAACCAATATTGAATACTCATATTTGGTGTATATGGTTTCCATGTCATAGTATTATAGTCAAAGTATTCACTTCTATCATAAGTTAATACGATAGCTTGTAATAATGGAAGCACGCTACTGCTATTACGAAGAGATTTCATAGATACTTTAGACTTATCTACAAGAATTCTAAATGTAGCATCATTATTACTAACCATAGTAGTTGCTTTGAAATCGCCAGCCAATAAAGGATCTACCGTAAAATCCTCAGACACTAGAATATCACCATCTAGGTAAATATCTAGTTTATTAGGGTTAATGGTTGTACGATTGGTGCCATCTTTATCACAAATTAAACTAGCTAAGACAAGATTTCTATTTAGTGATAAACTTTTACATATAACTGTCTTAATATTCTTATGCATACAAAGACGGAATTTATCACAGCGCAATAATGATTGACTATTAATAGATTCATTATTAATACTAAAATCACTATGATAGTAAGGCAAGGACACCTCAACATTGTTATTTTTTGTCATATTAATGAATCTAGTGTCAGTAGTTATACCAGAGTTTTCTAAATGATATTTATCAATCAAGTCCTGAGACACTTTACCAATTTCTAAAGCATCATCAATTAACTCTACAGATAGTCTATAATTTACACTATCATAAGTTTTAGGCATCTTGTCTACAGGAGAACGAAAAGCCGTCATATATAGACTACTGATATTATATTTATTATCTTTAAAGATAGCTTTGATGATAGGCTTATTACCATCTCTATCCTTATATTTAGCTGCAATCTTAGGGTCAGTAGAACGTTTGGCTATATTAATAGATGAACCAATTTTATTCATCTTCTCAATAGTTGGCCAAATAAAACCTAATGGTTTAGTAAATACAAATGTATCTGACATCGGTATTAGTGATGTATTATAATCAGTACAAGATTCAGGATTTATAAAATTATTAAATAGCATCCCAACCTCTAGATTAAACTCACCATCAACTAAACCATCAACTGTTTTTGCTTTCTTCAGTTTCTCGATAGTTTTATCTTGAATTTTGTGGATCTCTTCTGGTAAAGTATTAGTTTTACCAGAAGAGGTTATCCCTGTAAGCTCAATAGCTTTCTTTGTCTCATTTAAGTCAGTAATAACTGTACTAAACTGAGTGGATATATTATTGAGAAGCTGGTCGGTTAATAAATTATTATTCTCTGCCATTATTCTCCTCCACGAAGATCTCTAACCATCTTTTCTAATTTAGATAAAGAAGTATTTAATTCTTCTCTAGTGATATAATCACCACTAGGAGCAGCTGTACTAGTACCACCACTAACTGGAGTCCAGCCAGATGCAGTTTTAGTATAGATTGTATTAGTAGATGTGACTAAGCATACAGAGCCATTAGGTGCAGACGCATCTAAATCAGTTACATTTGTAACTGGAGCTTTCCAAGTGCTAATTGTAGTTACACTAGCACCAGCAGAACCAGATTCGGATAATTCATTAGCAACGAATAGACCATCAGTACCTAATGTAGCTTTAATTACGTCATTAAATACAAAGTCTAATGCTCCACCAGTACCAGGTTTAAGAACCCAGTTTTCACCAATAGTTGCTTTATTAGTTACAGCATCTAATTTAGCCATAAACTTAAGATCAGCTTCGGCTTTAGTGTAAGTATCGTTCCAGCGAGTCTTTTCATCTGCAGTTACAAACTTATGAGTTGCATCTTCAGTAATCATAGTTGCTGGATGTGTAGCAGGATGCTCATAGTTAGTAGCACCTTCTTCGATACCATCCAATTTAAGCTTATCTTCTTTAGACATCTTACCATCTAAAGTATTAGTAGCATTAGGAATATTTACACTAGAGATAGTATCCCAAGCTGTACCATTGTAACGATAGATATTACCAGTACCTGCTACAGGAACTACCATACCTTTCTTAGGGTTAGGATATGTAGTAGCGATCTCTGCATAAGAAGATACACCTGGTTTCCAATCCATAGAAGAAGCTACAGAATCAATCTTAGTATTCAATTCTGCTACAGATGGTAAAGCACTAAGCTTAGCTTTTTCATCTGGAGTCATGAAGTTACGGTTAATATCTTCAGTGATGATAGCAGCTGGAATAGCTGTTACATTAACCACAGTTTCAGTTTTACCATCAATGATAGATTCAGAAGCAGTGATACCACTGAATTTCATTTTGTATGGTGTAGCTAATGCTGCTGCTTTAGCTGCAGTACCAGTAATATTAATATCCATACTACTAGGGTTAGCACCTGCAACAACGTGACCCTCACGGTCTACTAATACTTGACTGAAACTACCTGTAGTTAAGTCTGTAGAAGTCTTAGGGTGAGTGTAGATTGTATCTGTGAACTTAGCATCAGATGGTACACTAGCACCAATAGTAAAACCATTTACAGTTTTAGCATCAATATTACCTAAGCTAGAAGAATCAATCTGTACACTAGTTACATTAAGATCGATATGACCATTAGAGTCTGGTCTAGATACTGCTGCGGTAATTTTACCAGAAGCACTGATAGATTTAATACCTTCAGATGCTCTAACGTTTCTAGTTACCCAGTCTTTAATACGTTCTACTTCGAGATTAACGAATGAAGTATTAGCTACTTTAGAAGAGATATCTCCAGCTGGAGCTGTTGGTACAGTTGGTGTACCAATGAAGTTAGGAGAATCTTTTAAGGCAATATCACCAGCATTAAGACCAGCAATAGTATCAGCAGATTTAGCTCTAGCAGCTACACCACTAATATTGATATCATATGTACCAGCTGTAATATTAGAAGAATCTAATTTACCGTTGATCGCACTAGCATCAATAGACGTGATATTTAACGTTACATTATTAGAACCGTCAAATAAAACAGATGGAGCCGTTACCCCACCTGTAAGAGCAAAGGTTACTGTTCCTTTAAGTCTGTCAGCAGTCTTAGCACGTTCAGGTGTAAGACCATAAAGAGCATTGTGTACAAACCGTGTAGTCGCAATAGTATCGTTCCGAGTATTCAACTCTGGAGTCGGTGCTGTTGGTCTACCAGTAAAAGCTGGATCATTGATAGGTGCTTTGGAATTCCAAAACATTTTTTCGATACCAGTTACATGAACCTCATTATCATTCATATGTCGATTCAAACTCTTTTGGAGATTTTTATCAGAACTATTAATGAGTTCCCTCAGTTCAGGGGATAAATCATTATAGGTTATCAGATCGTATTTTTCATTGAAATCTGGCATTATATAGCCTCCTTTCACCAAATTACTACTATGTTTCAACAGTACTATAAACGTTGACTATAGGAGGTTAAAATAAACTATGGCAATTAAAAAAGTATTTTTAAATCCAGGGCATGACCCTAAATTAAATGGTAGCGGATATGCTATCGATCCAGGTGCTGTAGGCTCTCGTTCTACAGAAGCCGAAGTATGTAAAAAAATTGGTGCATTAGTAAGCCAATATCTTCAAGCTGTAGGTTATGAAACTTACATCATGCAAGATGATGACTTAGATGCAGTTTGTGAAACAGCTAACCAATGGGATGCTGATATCTTTGTTTCTATTCACTGTAATAGTGCTGAAAATCCAGCAGCTCAAGGTACAGAAACTTTCACTCATACTAGTGCAGGTCCTAATTCTGTATCTACTAAATTGGCTAATAATATCAATGATCAATTAGTTGAATCTTTAGACTTATATGATCGTGGTATTAAATCTGCAAACTTCTGGGTATTGCGTAAAACTGATATGCCAGCAGTATTAGTTGAAACAGCATTCATCAATAACCCTACAGAAGAAGATAAACTCTTAAATCAAACAGATGAGTTTGCTAAAGCCATTGCTCGTGGTATCTCTGATACTGCTGCACAAGTGTAGAAGCTTATGGCTAACGATGTCAAGGGGAGTACTACAGGGTGTATTGAAAAAGCTCTTCAAATCGATGCTGTACCATCATTAGACTTAGAAGAAATTAAGCATAATGGTAATATAGTTTCCTTTGAGGGTGAGTATTATATTTTTATTGATGGTAAATGGATCAAACTAGGTAAACAACCTATATCTCCTGGTCCAAAGTTATCAGAAGCAGAGATAGAAGATATGGAACCTGAAGAAGTAAGCAATAATGGTGCATACTACCATTCCAGATTATTCTTTTACCCTCTAAATATAATCAAGATTGTAACTGTAATATTCTGTGGCATAGCACTTATGTACTCACTATTTATCCAGTCTGAAACAGTAGCTGCTACATTAGCTGGTGGTTTATTAACTTATTTAAGCCGTGGCAGTTCTGGGTCTACTACAAACAACTATCAAAAGAATGATAAGTAAAAGATACAAGCCCTAATGGTCAATATGCCATTAGGGCCATCTTTTGGCCTGCTTGAACATCCCAGTAATTCTAAAATAGGAGGTTAAAAACTATGCCAGAACAAGTCAATTATGATTTAGATAGAGACAAGCTTGGCTTAAATGAGCTTAGTCTTAAACTAAGAGATATGGTTACTAAATCTTATAACCATACTAAAGATGAAGTAACTCATATTACTGCTGAAGAACGTGCATTATGGAATACTGTAGCAACTATTCCTAATGCTAGTAATAATAACAATGGCTTTATGTCTATTGCTGATAAAGTTAAACTAGATGGTATTGAAGAGAATGCCAACCATTATGTACATCCTAAGAAACCTAATGCTATTCCAGGTAACTATATCACTGTAGATATTGATGATGAAGGGCATGTCACTCGAGGATATAACCCAACTAAGTTACCTATCAGTGTAGATAATGCTGATAGATTGGGTGGTATGATTCCAGATGACTTTGCACCTATTACTAGTCCAATATTCTTAGGTAAACCACAAGCACCGACACCTAATATTACTGCTGATAGCACTAAGATGGAAATCGTCAATGTGAAATACTTAGAATCTCATATCTTCCCATATGTAAGATCTCGTGTAGAACCAACTGGTGATGGAGAAAATCTATTCTGGATTGATTCTACAAATATCTTGAGTTCTTACAGTAAAGAAAAGAAATGGCATTCTGTATACACAGAAGCTAGTAAGTATATGCTATCTCTAAATGAGAAGATTGACGTTAATACTCAACCATCTGACTATGCAGCATACTTAAAGTTCTATGGTCAAAAGAAATTAGCTGCTTTGAACTTAGATACTGCAGTTACTGGTACTAGAACTGAAGAGTTTGCTACAGTAATGGGTATGAGAGCTGTCGACCAAGATATCTCTCATGAGTTTATCTTTATTGGTAATGACTTATTCATCCGTAGCGGTGCTGATGAATGGGATAACTTGGTTAAGATCTTCGATAGTAATGATGAAACTGTAGCTAAGACTAAGAAAGCTATGGAATTTGATATCGATAATGGAAACTTAGTGGTTAATAGTGGTGGTAAGAAATATAAAGTTACCCTAACTGAGGTATAGGAGGTTTACTATGTCATATAATGATAGACAAAGTCTAAATCAAACTATCCCTAGACATATATCCAAACAAGAGTTATCTCCGTCATTACGTAATCGTATACAGGATGACTATGACCATATATATGATCACAATGCTCATGTTACAGAAGACGAACGTTATAGATGGAATCAATCAGCTAAACGTGCACTAAAACCAGTTAGTCCACATAACGATGGTCTTATGAATAAAGAAGATAAGATCAAACTCAATTCTATTGAAGCTGGTGCTAATAAATATGTACACCCATTCTCTAACGTAACACCTGGTAGCTATCTTGAAGTATCTACTGATGTATTGGGTCACGTAATCTATGGTAATAACCCAACTAGACTAAATGTAAGAGCTAGGAATGCTAATAAGTTAGGTAATATTAATCCAGATGATTTTGTATCTGCTGATAATGCATTCCTAAAGGGTAATGTAACGTTCAAGTACTACAATAATGATGGTTCTAGGAATAATTACCCTATAACTAAGAAGAATCTAGTAGAAGACGGTATAACTCAAGCATACTATATTAGCGATGACACTACACCTAATCTTAATATGATAAGAATCTCTCCAACTACAGGGGTTGCTTCATATTATGATGGTGATTTGAATAGATGGATTAATCTTACATTACCAGACAATGTAGCCAGACTAGATTCTAATAATAAAGTACCAATGAACTTAATGCCTAGTGTAGGCATTCCTATTGGTGCTATATTACCAGCTATTACTGCTAATAGTGATATGATGAGAGCTGATGGTTTCTTACCACTTAAAGGTGATACTATTAGTAAGAATGATTATATAGACTTATATAACTTTGCTAAAGAATCTAATATTCTAGTACCTTACTCGGAATATAGTAAGTTTAGCAATCTATCTTCTATTGGTCACTTCTTTGATAAGGGTGATGGCACATTTGTATTACCTAAAATAAATGATTTCTTAGGTTCTACATCTGATGTGCGAGATACTGCTAGATTTACTCCATCCTGTACACCTAGACAGACTAGTATATTCAATACATGCACTGAAACTGGTCTATATAAGGGTCTAGATATTAATAATAGAACTGCAGTTAATGAACGTCTAGGTTATTATACTGGAGCATTTAGATTATTGGATAAGACTGGTATAGCTACAGGTATTCTAAATAAAATGTGGTTTAGACTATCCTATAATAGTAGTAAGATAGTTACAGCAGACTTCCATACCAATGAGGGTACTAATAATGGTGGTACTATAAATACCCCAGCTCATTTTAATACTATATACATGATTAAAGCAAAATACTAAGAAAGGAGGTAGCCTATGTCTAAAGAGAAAGATATAATCAAGTGGTGGGAATCATATTCTGAAGAAGAAGCTAAAAGACGTAAAGAAGAATGGCTTAGTGATCATAATAAGTCACGTCTTTCTAATACTATACTAGATAAGCTTACTGATAAAGAGTTTAATACAGCTTTAGCTAATACTCTTAAAGATATTGACTATCATATGACTGATAGTTATATGCATATCACTAAAGCTGAACGTGATACTTGGAATAAAGTAACTTATGAAGCTTTAACTAAGAATGCAACCACTGAAAGTAATGGTCTTATGTCTAGTGAAGATAAAGCTAAGTTAGATAGCATCCAAGAAGGGGCTAATAACTATACTCATCCTAAATATACACCAGTAAATACTTTCAAATACAAGAAAGTAGACGAATATGGTCATATCTATGGATACTCTAATCCAGATATATTACCAGTTACTGTAGACTCTGTAGATACTTTGAATGGTAAGCCTCTAGAGTGGTTTGCTAAGAATAATAATCAAGTATTCAATAATATCACAGTGCCTAATGTGGATAATCTTGATACTGCTAAAGATAATACTGCTATAAACTATACTACAATGAGAAATCATATCTTAGACTCTGTAGTACAGTTTGCTTCTGATAGTAATAGTCTTAATACTAAGAAGATTTGGTTCAATACTAGTAATAATACAACGTATTACTACAATAATGCTAAATGGAATAGATTGACTATCCCAGATAAACCAGTTACATTCAATGATGATACTGGGCTTATTGATACTAGTCTATTACCAGTTACAGGTTTTCCTATTGGGTATATTGCAACTATATATGGTAATACTGTACCAGATAACTTCTTGCTATTAGATGGATCTGTAATCAATAAGAGTGACTATCCTACATTATGGGATAGAGTGTCCAAATATTGTAAGATAATCCAAGAGTATGAGTATAACGCTAATAACTCTACTATGTATTTCTCTTATGTAAATAGAGATGATACTAAGATTAGATTACCTAATTTCACCAATATGTATCTAAGACCAACTAGCGATGTAAATAAGCATGGTACTTTAGGTAATACCACAAGAGCTGATATATGTGGTACATTCCCAGTTACACCATTTAAGACTTATGATGATGATGCTGATACAAAGCTATATAATAAGATTCCTGTGGTTAAATATACAGCTAAGACTGTACCAAATTATACATACAGATCAATTGATGCAAATGAAGATGGTATAGGGTACACTTATACCAATACTAATAAAGAATCTTTAGGATTCTACTATAGACCTATAGTTAAAGACTCTAGTGATGGTTTCTCTCCTAGATCTGTAACTGTTTTATATTGTATTAGAGCTAAATAGGAGGACAGTTTATGGCTTTTGATAATGAACTTGATAAAATCAATAAGACTGAACTGTCTGACAGTTTAGTCAAATTGCTAGATAAAGCATATGTACATGTGGCAAACCTAGATATCCATATATCTAGAGAAGAACGTGAGTCTTGGAATAAAGCATCCAATACTGTACTAAATAAAGCATCTAGTACAGCTAGTGGGTTCATGTCTAAAGAAGATAAGATCAAACTAGATTCTATTGAGCGTGGTGCTAATTTATATAAGCATCCTAAGTATTCACAAGTTACTCCTGGTACTTATCTATCAGTATCTACAGATAATAGTGGGCATGTAATCTATGGTGATAATCCAAAGTTCTTAGATTGTACTGTAGATAACGCTATTAAGCTTAAAGATACTATCTATGGCGAGTTAGCTAAGAGAGTTGACCAAGCATTTGGTGATAATGTAACTATTAATCCTAATACTGATGTATATGATGGTACACCTGTAACGTTTAAGAACTTTAACTCCTACAGAACACCTAAAGCTATCATCAAAGGCAACTCTATATCTTCAGATGACAATGATAAGTTTGCTAGTGATGGCTCTGCTAAGTCTATTCAAGTAGACCCATTTAATAATATAGCTTACCTATATAGACGCAGTGGATCTTCTTTATCTATATATGAACTTGTATCTGCAAATAATGTAGTATACTTAGATAATAGAACTAAGAAGATACCTAAACGATATATAGCTGATGATGGTGTACCTATAGGGACTATATTCTTCTGGTTAGGTTCTAATATCCCTGATGGATATTTACCATTGAATGGTATGTATATACCTAGATCATCTGTACCAGAGTTAGTAAGATATGCTAGTGCTAATGGTCTATTAGAACCTTGGAATAATATGATGGAAGGGAAGATCTATAATTCCAAGTTCGTTCTAAAAGACAATAATATCATTCTACCAACGTTTAATAGAGCTATAGCGGTATCTTCAAATAGTACACCTAATAACGGTGGTAATATTGCTGGATGGGTGACTAAACCAGTTAGTGGTAATATACAATCAGCAGCTGGTGCTATTAGATATAATCCATCTGCTAATGAATTTAATACTAGACAAGATTCTGGTGAGTTCAAAATCAAGAATAGTGATACTAATAATAGATTCTTGGTTCCTAAATATACAGGTGAGGTAGGACAAACTTATCTTACTATGTATGATAGCGGTGCTGTAGTTGCTACTGGTGATGATATGGCACCTAATATGATCACAGTAAACTACATCATTAAAGCATCCACATCTGGTCTAAAGATCGCAACGGCTAAACAACTTAACTGGGACTATTATAATATAGATAATGGTAACCAAATAAGATTTAGTGATGTTTTAGACCACATTAAATGCAATAACCATAGAGACTTAGTAGATGTAACTATAAAGAATCAAAATATTGCTTTCAGTACATCTGCAGAGATTGGTGGCATTTATAATAAATTACGTTACGAACGTTTAAATCCTTACCGTAAGCTTATTATACGGAATTTGGGGAAATCAATATACTACCCTTACAGTGTGGACTTAAACGAAAGTAACCTAATCACTATGGCACAAAACAAGGTACCTGGTAGTAGCTTTACTATTCAGGTTTCTAAGGCCGATCCATTTGATAAGATGGAGAAATTTGATAGTTTAAAAACTAGACTTGCTGGTTATGGAGTAACTCTAGAACGAGTATAATTAAACCGGGAGGTTAGTAAATGACCAATTTAATTTCAGTGATTAAAAAGAACTTGAAGTTTATCATTCCAGTTCTTATTATCCTACTAATTGCACTAGGTTCTGTATTGTATTTTAGACACCAAGCTAATCTTGAAGCTGAAAGATATAGAGAGCTTCTTGATAATATCACTTTGTCTAAAGAATATACTAAAGAACTAGCTAATCAGAATAAGTTAGTAGCGTCTACAGTTAACGACTTACGTAATAATAAGGAAGTTAAAGAGACTGTCACTAATAACTACACTGATACTATTAAGTATATTGAAAAAGAGTCACCATCAGACCCTGACCTTGTGATAGATAGGGAGAAATCTGTTAAGCTCAAGTATAATGGTGAAACGTTCAATACTCCCTTACAAACGTCCAAGGCTACTAGTGTAGCCAAGGACGATGGTACAGTCGAGGTTAAACAAAGAGATGAAGTTGTTATTGATGTAACCGATATTGCTAATCGTCAAATAGCAGCTCATGAACTTATGCGTGACAAAATCGAAGAAGAATTGAATAACGACATTAAGAAACTTAAGCATGAAAATAGAAACCTTAAAATAGCGGGGGCTGTTGTTGGTGTTACTGGTGTTGGATACTTAGTCCATAAGGCAAGCAAATGAGCCAAATAGGGTATCTGTCTAAACATAAAAATAAGACTTTATTTTTATTAAAGGTGGTGATGTAGTGGACTTTGAAGGTGCTGCTGGTGTACTTTCTATGGTTAAAGATATCGGTGCTATAGAATTTATTCTAATCTTGCTAGTAGCATATGTAATCTACTCTAACCATACTAACACCCAGGCTATTTTACATTTATCTAGAAAAAGTGAAGATAATAGTAATACAGAAAAGGCCAGACAGTCTGAAGAGTCTAAAGTCATTGCCAATATGATTGATGATATTAATCAGCAACCATATACTTTGAATAAGCTCACTGAAACATATACTAAAACCAATACACTTATTAAGCATAAACTCAAAGAAGCTTCTGATGAGTTATCTGCTGAACGTATATGTGTGTATATGTTTCATAATGGTGAGCATTCTCTTAACGGTATACCATTCTTAAAGACAACTTGTATCTGTGAGTATATAGATAGACATAAAGGTGCTACCAGTCTTCTTATGACTCATAAAGGAGTACCTATTAATATGGCAAGTGATTTGTTTAAGCAAATCAATAGTCATCAGTTTACAGTACTATACCCAGATGATACAAACCTTGTCGATAGAGTTATGGCTAACTTCTTCTGTAAAGAGAATGAGAATAGGACTACAATAGTAGTTACTATTTATGACTCTTCTAACCAATTGGATGAGAAACCAATTGGTTTTTTAAGTGCAGATTTTGAATTCGAACATCGACCAACTGTCGAAGAACTACAAAAGTACTTCAATAGTTTGGAAGAACTATCCGAATATCTATCTGTGTCTGTGTTAATTAGTTATCTTTATTATCAATCAACGAAGGATTAAGGAGGAAGGTCTTTCATGTCTAAACCTCAATTACTTAATAGACTGAAAAACAAAACTGACTTAGTTACATCTGGTAATATAATCCAGTATGCTGATACGACTGGTAAAGTCGTAGAGGATACTGGTCTTAACGCCCAACAGATTAAGGCTGCGACGTTAAACAATGCCAATATCGTTAGTCACTTGGCTAATGATAATATCCACGTAACTAAAGAAGAAAAGAAGTTTATTACACAAGATCATACTGATCTTAATAACCATTTAGTAGACGCATCCTCGCACATTAGCCCAACTGACCGGGCTAATTGGGATGCTAAGGAAACTCCTGAGGGTGCACAAGCTAAGGTTAACTTAGCAGCTGCATCTTTCAATAGACATACTGCTACTAAATCAATTCACGTTTCTAGTAGTGATAGATTATCTTGGGATGATAAGTATACTAAAGCTGAGATTGATAATAAGTTTGTGCAGTTAGAGTCCAATAATACTTGGAAAGAAGCTGTAGAAACTTTTGATGAAATCAATATGATGTATCCATCTCCTCAGCGTGGTTGGACTGTATCTGTAAATGATACTAATATTACATTCCGATATGATGGTGAAAATTGGATTCCTATCTCTAGTAATGCTGTACCTATGGCTACAGCTGCTGTAGATGGTCTTATGTCTAAAGAAGACAAAGCTAAGATTGATACAGTTGAGATGGGTGCTAATAACTACGTTCACCCAAATAACCCAGCTACTAGACACGTAACTGATAAAGAAAAAGCATTCTGGTCTGCTAAAGCTGAAGACCGTAATGCTACTTATCAATACGCTGGTCTTATGTCTAAAGAAGATAAATACAAATTAGACAATATTGAAACTGGTGCAACTAACTTTACTATGCCTAGCAGCTTAGACCCAGCTATTATCGAAACTGATGATGAGCACTTGTTCGTTACATTAGAAGAGAAAACTAACTGGTCTAATAAAGCTAGTGGTAACTTAGCTACAGAGAATATTAATGGTCTTATGTCCAAAGGAGATAAGGTTAAGTTAAACTCTGTAGATATGAATGCCAACTACTATATCCATCCACAAACACATGATCCTTCTATTATTATGGAAGATGCTAATCATAGATTTGTAACTGATGAACAAATCTTGGCTTGGAATAGTAAACTTGATGGATCTTTAGCTACAGCTGAGTCTAATGGTGGTATGTCTAAAGAAGATAAGGCTAAATTAGATTCCATCGAAGAGGGTGCTAATAAATATAAGCTCCCAGCACAATTACCACCAACTATCATTGCCCAAGATCCTAATAATAGATTCTTTACTGATCAAGAAAGACAATCTCTTGCTGATAAGAAAGATTCTAAATCTATTCTATTAGGTACAGCAGAATTCAATGGTAGAACTGGTACTATTATCCCACATAGCTTTGAGAATACATCTTTCTCTGTAGCTATTACTCCAACAGCAAACCCTAATGGTTTGATTGGTGAAGTATGGGTTAAGAAAACCAATACAGCATGTATCGTATACTGCTCTGGTGCAGGGGATGCTAAGATTCCATTCGATTATATGCTGATTTATTATAACTAATCAACAAAATAATATAGACTCAGGATGTACACGGATCCTGAGAATATCTCTTTTTACTACAATATTACTAAAACTTTTTTGGATACCCATATAGGCATTGCCTATATGGGTTATCTACTGTCTCATGATTGAAAATATAATTTTGGATATATATTATAACTGTGTAGTAATTAGTAATTTTGTTTTATAGTTAAGGAGGAACAATTACTATGGAAAAGAAAAAATTTGATTTAAGAGAACTAGTTGGTCAATTCAAAAAATATGACATTGCGTCATATGACCTGAATTCAAGTTCTAAGAGAACAGCTGTTTACTCAGCTAAGAACGGTAAAACTCTTGTTACCGTATGGACTAATGAGTATCCACAAGAAGAAGATACATTTGTTACACCATTAGTCAAAGTTAAAGAAAACACTAAAGTTGATGTAACCACAGAAATCTACGAGGGTGAAACCTTAGAAGGTATCTTGGCATCAGCTAACACTGGTGAGTTTACTATTAGTCAAAATAGAGATCATAATGATCTATTAAAAGTAACTTGCCGAGCTTCCGCTAAAGTATTAAAAATGAACCCTAAAGGTAAACCTATGTTTAGATATAGCATTACTATTGACACATACGTTCCAATCGATGGGTACTTTAACCCTAAACTTATTATTGGTAGAATCAAACCAGATAGTCCAGTATATTTCAATTGGCAACATGATGATTTCTCTGATAAGATTACCTTAGGTAATATTGGATTCTCATTCATCAATGAAGTAATCAATGCGTTATTAGAATCCGAGGAATGGTAATATGCGATATAGTGTAAGTGAAAACAAAGTATCATATAATTGTATAAAATCCTCTATCTTTAATAATGGTATAATTAGAGAAGAGTCTGCATATGTAGATTATGATAATGATACATTAGTAATCAAGTCTGTATTAACGTTTAAGAATACCGCATTAGAGGAAAATACATGTAGCGCTATGGGTGCAAAAATTCGTTTAGTAACTGAAATAAATGTACCAGCTGTCGTATTAGATATTGACGGTATTGTTGTAGATGATAGAGTTGAGTCAACACTACGTTTAGTTAACGATACTAAAGAAGCTAGCGTAGACTCTACTAAAACAACTGTAATCTATAATACGTATAATGATGGTTTCCTATTCAGTACAGATTATAGTAAGCTATTGAATATGATTCATATCAGAAACAAAAGAATCAATAATATTGAAGAGAAGATATACAAACGTGACTTCAAGTGGCATATTGATTTTGACGTTTCTAGCAAACTATATACTTCAACAATAAAAGCTCAGCCGTCTCTAACCAAAGGGTTAGAGACTTATACTATGTATATAGAAGATTCTACTCATGCATATACACATACATCAACTAAAGGTATTATTGATGAACTATTGGCAGTACCATATGTATTCCATGGTACATCTATAAACTATAGCTCAAGAGACTATACTCTTGGGGCTGGACACTTTGTAGTTGATAATGTAGCATCCGAAAATGAAGCTAACAAAATTATCCTAGATATAAGTAATAAGACTAGGAATATCGCTAGACATTTTATTTAACAAGGAGGACTACTATGTTTGATTTCAGAGCTAAATTACAAGAATTCCGTTTAATGACAGTTACTGGTGTAACAGTAGATCTTGAAGATTCTACTAAAGAAGTAAACTATCTATACATCAATAAAGATAATCTTAAAGTTAAAGTCAATACAAGAGAAGTATGTAAAGACTTAAACTTTGAGTTCTATTCTCTAAATGAAGAGAATGAATACAATAAGGAAGATATTCCTGAAGAAGAATACACTAAAGGTGTAGGTGTTAATGTAATGGACTTAGTTGATATCCATGAACAATTAGCATCCGCTCATGATAGTGAAGGACCAATTACATTAGAAGCTGTATTTGATAAAGCTCGTAATGGTAGTTTAGATATTGTTTATAACCCATTTGATGATGTTATCACTTTCCATATTAACCATTGGTCTGCATTTGCTACTGAAGAAGAAACAGGTTTACAAACTAATACAGAGATTGAATACACTCTACAATCTTTTAAAGAGTTATCAGAGACAACTATCTTTGATTTATTACTAAAGAATCAAGGAGAAGAGTCTGCATTCACTGTAATGCCTATGTCTGAAAGTGGCAAGATTGTTTACAAGTTCTCCCTATATGATGCTGACGCTTTTAACACTATCAACGATATTGTAAACGATTATTTGATTTAATATAGGAGAAGACTATGGCTAGAAAAAGCAAAAATATCAATATGAAATCTATTGAAGAAGTAGCTGATATTGAAACACCTCAGGAAGAAGAGGTTGTAGTTGAAGAGACTACAGTTGAAGAGCAAGAACCTGTAGATGAAGTTAAACAAGAAGTTCCTTTAAAGGATCTAATTGGTGAAGAAGAACCACATGAAGTTCTTTCTTTCGATAACTTAGAAAGCTATAATGATAAAGCTCTTCGTGATAAGATGCTTGACTTATTAGATGCGACTAATGAAGTTAGTTTCTTAATCGATGATAGTAATGAACCATATCGTTACTACATCACTAAAGATAACTCTCGAGTATACTTCTATTCTAAGGGTGCTAATGTAACGTCTCTAAAAGAAGTACGTAATCTTATCTTAGATAACTTAGCTAAAGTTGGTCATGATGAACAAGTACTAGCTATTGCTGTAGATACTGATTTGAGTTATCGTTACTATGAAGATGAATCTTTGAAACCTGTATTGACTATCTCTCGTACAATTAATCTTGTAGACAAAGATAATAAACAGGCTTCCATTGTATCCCAATACGTTATTGAAGCAGAACATGATGTAGTGGATATGTTTAAAGCATTATGCCGCGAACTATCTCAACGTAGTCTGAATAAAGATGTCATATCTGTTGAATATACTAAAGATCTAGGTGTAGCATCTATTCGTGATAAATACATTGGTATCAATGAAGTGATTCATACATTAGACGATATGTATCGGGTATAATAAAATGAAATCTGTGTTACGATTTGAGTTAGAGGGTGAGTTAGTCACCCTCACTCGATATGATGATTTTGGAAATGTCATAGGTATAGAAGAAGCGATGTACCCAGACATTTGTATGGAAGAAGAATTGATTTGTTGTATAGTTGAGATATTCGATACTGTAGTTAAAGGATATAATAGTGACGTAGTTAAACTAACCACAGTCTATGATGACAAATATATCAACGTAGAAGTGTGTGTTAAAGATAGTACTATTACGTTCGATAACTACTATGATGAATATCAACTAGCAGATATAATGGATACTATCATAGAGTCTAATATGACTGTAGATAATTTCCATTTCTTACGAGGTGAAATGATATGACAGATAGAGAAACATATGATGGTATATATAAGACCGTAGCTGATATTGTATTTGAGAAAGGATTGGCTAGAACCCAATCTACATCATTACATTTAGATGGTGATGGTCATATAGGTATTACATATGCTACAGGAGCTATGCATATTACTGATGAAGAATATCGTATAGGTTCTAATGTAGAAGTTAATGTATTTGATCTAGATATGAATAAAGAGACTGTAGAATCTTTAAAAGATTTACTTCTTATTCTACACTCTGATGCATATGAACGATATGCTGATGTAGAAATCAAAACTAATACATTGTGTGCATTACCAGATACGATTGAGTTTGACGAAATCTATAAGACTGGTAATAACTATGCACCAACAGCTCACCTATTATATGACGATGAAAAGATCTATACTATAGACTTATCTGGATTCGTAGCCCCTGAAGATATCTTAAAAATTAAAGATAGTCTTATTGACTACTTTACAGGGTTTGAATACGAGTTCCATTAATATTTACTAACATATTTGTATCTTAATCGTATACAAATAGGAGTAAATAAGACAATGGATATTTTTATAATAGGATTATCGGCAGTATCCTTAGTATCCCTACTGGCATATGCTAGTATTCACTTTGACTGCCGATATAAGCATGATTTCTACAAATCAGTATATAAAAAATAATTTAAACCAGGTATAGGAATTTCCTATACCTGGATAATTTTTTTGGAGGTATATATGCTAGATAGAGTTGCCTTATTACATGGTCGTGGCTATGAAAAGTTTATTGAACGATCCAATTCAATATTTAACGGCTATACTACAAGTGATACTAGAAAATTTTATATTATCAATAGAAATGATGATAAAGCACCAGAGGTATCTTATGATAAACTGATTCTTGTAGATGAAACAAACCCTGATGAAATCTACGAAACTAGTATGGAAATTCGTACATCTGATTTAAAATTATTTAAACCTAAATTAGACACACCTTTGGCATTTGCACACTTCTATGATAACGTAATAGATAAATTAGACAATGTACAATTAATGCCGAGCATTCTATTAAGCTTTAGTGAAAAAGAGCAGACTATATCTATAGGGCAGATGTACAATATCTATAAAGGTAAAAAATTAATATATACAATAACATTTGGTATGTCCGAAGCATTAGATAATGAGGCTACAGATTACGTAAGAACTTTATTCGACTTAGCTAAGAAGTATGATGACTTCTATAATATAAAATACAAGTTCCATCTATCCGATCCAAACTTCAGCACTATTCACATACTTGGGGCAAAAGACTCTGGTTTCTCTGAAGCATTAGATTATGTATATAATGATCTTCTATGTAGTAATGTATAAACAAAAGAAAACCCCATATAGGCATTGCCTATATGGGGTATATTTTTTTTTGTAAGAGTTCATAATTATGATTATATACTATTATTGTGTATGGTAGATACAGCTACCCAAATAGCTGTATCTAAATATAACCATACACTTGTAGACTTATAGTCTACAGGCCGAAAGGAGGTGACTCCTATGGCCGGATGTGTTATGAATTATCATAATACGTTAGCGGAACGTTCAGCCAATACTGGCTGGATGATCCGCTATTGCCAAGAAATAGTCTATGATTATATCTATGGCAACAGCGGGGTTAGCTTAGCAGAAGCTAAAAGAGCTGAAGCTTACTTACTCCAGCATGGCATTAGTCTCACTGTCGACTTAGACACAGTCTAATACCGATTATAATACATGGGTGGGTTCACCACCACCTACCCATGTATTATTTTTTGTGTTATATGTATATTATTTTAAACCAAACGCTTCCATAGGATCCATTTCAACCATTTTTACTTGGCTATCATGGAATGCTTTCATGGCAACGTTCTTAAGTTTAGATGCAATTTGTGGAGCAGCTGCACCAATATTCTTTACACCTAGACGATAGAAGATATTACCTGCACAAACATGACAAATACCATTCTTAGCTTCACACATAGAAGAGAATCTAAACTGTACAGTTTTACCAAGATATTGACTCATATTCTCAGAAGTCAATTCAACTAGTTTATTTCCTTCTTTCATGAAACAGTAGATATATTCTTTAGCATTATCTTTATTTAGAGTTACAGTGATAGTACGTTTAGTACCACAGTCACTACCCTTCTCTAGAGTCTGAATGTGTTGACATGCTGGTAGCAATAGTTTCTCCCAATAACCACCTTTCTCTGTACGGTTAGAACGAGAGTAAGGACCTTCGGCTAGGGAGTTAGCAAAGTCTGCGTATTCTTCTTTAGTAATACCAGTCATATAGTTAGACATGATAATATTATAACCCTTAGTCGGATCAGGGTTTTTAGTAATACCACGAATAACAAACATGTTTTTGAAGTTATTACCTAGAGAAGACTTAGCACCACTATTATAAGTATCCATAGATGGGTCATCTTTAAGAATCTCTTGAGCTAGTTTTAATAATTCATCTTGAATCTTCAATACAACTTTAGGATCTTTAGCATCTAGCTCTTTACGGTATTTCTTAATAAGCTCAGCTTTAGCTTTATTGATCTTTGTCGTAATAGTCAATAGCTTCATACTATAGCTTGTAGACAAGATATTTACATAAGGCATGAACTTTTGACCTTTCATAATGAAGTCTTGCATAACCTTAATAGTTTTTCTCTCTTCAAGAATAGCATAGGATAAGTCTTGCATGATATCACCAACCACTTTCTTAGTGATAGGTTTATTGATATATCCATACATATCAAACATATCCTTTTCGATGAATACTCTATTGAATACCCACAACCCTACAGTTGTGGTAAAAGCATTCTTATTCTTTTTTCCTTCTGGACCATATGTACCAGCTGGGATTGTAATTAAATCATAAGTATTGAATCGGCGTTTACCATCAAATTCACCAAACATACCAAGCACAGTAGAAGTCTTAGTACCAAGTTTCTCATCTATAGATAAGATATATTCAATATCTTTAGCCTTAGTAATTCTATTAGATGTACGTTTCATATCTTATTACCTCCTTACGGTTTATTAGTATGTAAAGTCAATACTTTACAGCACCAAAAACATCTATGTAATTCAAACTATTCTACCCCTAAATGGGGTTTTTACGGAGGTATAATAAATGGACTCTAATTTTAATAAAGAAAATAAAGTCTCTTATCAGGAGCTGGCACCTAGTTTACAGGCCATGCTTGATGGTAAAGCTAGTATTACGGTTCTTAATAACCACATTAATGACAATGCACGTCATATCACTAATGATGAACGTGCTAAATGGAACGCTACATTACAAGATGCTAATACATGGGCTAAGAACTATGTAAATGGTCTTTTAGGTGACTTCGGTGGTCAAGGTGTAACTTTGATGGATGTAGTCAAATCTAAATTAGATAAGACTGAATTTGAAAACTTTAAACGTACATTATCACGTATTGCTTTCACTGGTTCTTATAATGATCTTGTAGATAAACCATCTGGTATTTCCTTCTCTGATACTGCCAATAAAGCATTGACAGCTGATCGTGCAACTTTAGCAGATAGAGCTACATTGGCTGATCGTGCTACTACAGCAGATATGGCTGAAGACTCTAAACGTGTTGGTGGTATTCGTGTTACTATTAATAGTACTGCTCCAGCTAACCCTGAGAATAATAAAGAAATCTGGTTCAATACTACAAACTTAACAGTTTACTTCTACGTAAACAACCAATGGAGAATGACACGTTGCTCCGTAGCGTAAGTCCTTTAGAGGAGACTTTCTACAATATACGCAATGTACAACTAATGATGTCAACAGGGTGTAATCTTAGTTGTAGGTACTGCTATCAGGATGATAAGAAACGTAAGAATATGTCGAAAGAAGTTATGGAATCTTTCATAGACTTCTTATGTGATACTAATCCTGAAACTGAAACTTTAATCGATCTATTTGGTGGTGAGCCATTATTAAATTGGGATATCATAAAGTATGGACTTGAGCTGATGGAAGACTTAAACCTAATGCGAAAGTTACATTTTATGATATCCACTAATGGCACTCTCATAGATGATGAAATAGCATATACTTTAAGTAAGTATAATATTCATGTCAATATCTCTGTAGATGGTACACCAGAGAAGCATAACCATGAACGCAATAACTCTTACGATAAGACTATACAGGGATTACGTAAGCTATATGAGCATGGTCTTAGTCGTAATATTACAGCTAGACTTACATTCCCAAATAACTATTTTGGGAATATAGAAGAGCATGTAAAGAGTGTATTAAACTTAGGTATTCCTGAGGTTACATTCGCTGCTATATTAGCTGGTGGTATTACCGATGAAGAACTATCCACATATGAAGAGTCTATGTATAGAACGTCTATACTCATTCTCAAATATGTAGAATATGGATTAGCTATCATTCCTAAGTATATGCGAAACCTATTATCTACTGAGCATATTAATGGTATTGTCTTTAAACCTAGACCACCATGCCATTTTAAAGCGGATACTGGATTTGTAGTAGATACTGATGGTGTATTATTCGGATGCTCTATTGCACCTAATACAGATTTCGAAGAATATGCTTCTAGAGTATACAATGAATGTGTAGTCGGTAATATCAGATACGGTGTAGCTTATAACCGTAATATAGGCGATCAATATCCATGTACAGTTCTTACTGCTAAGAATGATTGTATTAATTGTGAAGCTAGGAATATGTGTACTCCATGTGCTATGGAGAATATGCTTTCATCTACAAGAGACTACCACTTAGTGGCCGAAGATAAATGTAAGCTATTTAGAGCTAAATACAGGGTTGCATTACGTTTACATAAATGGATTTTACGTAATAAGTTTGGTAGCCCTGTAATGTGTAAACTACAGGAGAATCATCTTTTAGGGGAAGATAAGTATGATTTGTCCTTGCTAGTGTAAGTATTACTATAAGGGGAATTTTTAGAAAGAAATGTTTTTAGAGTTTAAAGAAATAGGGAATGAAGTGAGAGAGATTATCTTCTATCTCACTAATGATACTAATATTGAATGTGACTATCTACCACCTAAAGGAAAGCAATATATGTCTTTCAAGGTAATAGACGCAATGTTAGAAAAGATTATTAAGATCTTTAAAGATTATAGACGTGTATATACTATCACTTTCAAGGGTGGAGAACCTTTGATGTGTTGGGATAAGATCACGTATATTATAGATAAGCTTAAAGAGAATAATGTCATCTGTAGATACAAGTTACATACTAATCTTACATTGATGACATTAGCTAAAGCTAAAGTTATTAAAGCTAATGCTATAGATGTCGTTGGATATTTAGATGGTGAGGAAGAGCATAATGATAAGCATCGCTCTGGGTATAAAGAAGCTATCCGTGGACTAACTTGTTTACGTGAATTAAATATTCTTAAGACTCATGTAACTATCCATATGACTTTAATGGAAGATACAATCAAATACTTTGAAGATAACTTTGACTTTGTTAGTAAACTTGGTGTAAAGAGTATCTTATTTGAACCAGCTGATAGTATAGATATCACTGGTAGATTTAAGACTAACTTAAAGAAAGCTACTAAGTATGCTTATGAGCAATACTTTAAGTTTACCAAGAATAAGTTTGATGCATTATATCTTACATCTTACTTAGACTACATAGTTCCAGACTATAAAGATACATCTACTGATAGTAACTTCTTTACTTCTGGTCAACTATATGTATCTCCATATGGTAAGATATATGCTAATAGATTAGCTTTAGTAAATAATACTAGACATATCGGGAATGTGTATAGTAATCAATTAGTATTCCCTGAACCTATAGATATCCATAGTCACCCTAAGTGTCGTGGGTGTGCGGCTAAGAATGTATGTCAATCTTGTAGTGATATAGCTACATTTGACTCTAAATATCCACATCAAAATATCTGTCAACTTAACAGAACCATTGCTGAAGTCGCAAAAGAGTTTATGGAAGACTGGAAGTATAATACTGCTGGCATCTATAATAAGAAGATTAAAAAGAATATTGTAGAATCTACTAGTATTATGAATAGTCTATACGTTAAACTAAAAAGAACCTATACTATTAACGATGAAACTAGGCCAATCATCAAGTCATTCATGACAGCATATGGTAGAGATTATATCTGTGAACGCAATGAACCTCCTGAGAAGTTGAAGAAACTATATGATAGATTTAAAATAATCATTGGAGGAAACAATGGAAAACTTTACAACAGTGTACAGCAAACCTCAAGCTGTAACGATGCTACTGACTAATGATTGTAACTTAGCATGTAGCTATTGCTTCGAATCTAATAAAGGTAAAGATTACATGCCAAAAGAAATGGCATTAGATATTCTTAAGGCTACATATAACGTAGTAGACCCAATGGCCGGTATCTTCACTTTAAACATGTTTGGTGGAGAGCCATTGATGAATTGGGAAACATTTAAAGCTGTATGTGATTATGTCTTAGAGAATAATCTTAAGATTCGTATTACTGCAACAACTAACCTGACTTTACTTACTGACGAAATGATTGATTATATAGATGAGCTTTCTATTCCAATCTTAGTATCTGTAGATGGTATCAAAGAAGTTCATGATAAGCATAGATGTAATAGTTTCGATAAAGTTATTGAGAATATGAAAAAACTTATTGATAGAGACTTAGGATATCTTATTGAAGCACGTATGACAGTTGCTCCAGATACAGCTAAGTATATGTATGAATCAGTTAAGATGCTAGTAGACTTAGGTATTAATAATATCGCTAATGTACCAGCATCTGACTTAGATTGGGATGCTCAATCTATTCAAGATTATAAAGATAACTATGAGAAGATTCTTGATATGTATATCGATATCTTGAACGATGAAACCAATAAACGTAATATCTCTCTATATAAAGTAGACCAAGCGTTAAATCTAGCATTAGAACCTATCAAAGAAGATACTTCTATGTGTAATATTGGTAATCCTAGATGGGTTATTGTAGACTGGAAAGGTGATATTTGGCCTTGTCCAGATTATCCGACTACAGATAATATAGATTTAATTGCTGGTAAGATTGGGAACTTCTATACTGGCGTAGATGAAACTAAGGTTGATCCTAAGCCTATGGTTGCTACATATGAACTAGAACGCTGCAAAGGATGTGAAGCTATTTCCATCTGTAAGTCTGGTTGCCCTTATGAGAACTATACTAAGAATGGTAAGTTTAATGAACCAACTATTGGCTACTGTACTTTACAGAAAGCATTTGTAGAAATCATTAAAGCTTACCAAGATAAGTTACTTGAAGCAACCAATATCCGCTCTAGACAACTAAATGTCTTAATTGAAAATCTTAAAGTCAAGAAGTACTATGATGATAAAGTTAAGACAGTCAATCTATTTGATAGAGAGTTTGGTGTAAGATTAAATCATTTCGTTGAGAAGTATGAGAATCTAAATAATAAGGGTAATATCTTACCTAGCTTTGATACATATTTTAAACACGAATTAATGACCATTAACGCTATTGTAGCAGCTATGGTTGGTAAACGAGTTGAGTTTGTGGAGGATTAATTTTACATGCCAACACAAGTAAGAAGAGGGAATACTGTTAATTACAGTATTCCTGATAAAATAGATAGAACCAAAGACAATATAGTAGCCAAGGCTCCGTTGGTTGATATAGCTAGTGCTATTGCTGTCAATCTTAAAGAAGCAAAATCACTAGAACGCATTCGTGCTGGATTTGGTTCACCAGAAAATCGTATTAGACGTGATGCTAGTGTCGGAGATATAGTTGAGAGATTTAGTAATAGTATTGTAGTTGGTGAATCCCTCAAAGCATCTAGCATGAATACATTATTAGGTATGGCTTCTGAATTACTAAGCAGTACTGTTGGTATTAGTGATTCAATGGAAGGCTATACCGTAGCAAAATTTACTACACCTGGTAGATATATATTCACTCCACCAGCTGGTACTAAGACAGTACTAGTTGGTTTATGTGGTGCTGGTGGTTCTATGGGTGCTAGTGGTGGAGAATCTAGTTTCAATGAAGTTATCGTTAAGGGTGGTAATAATATCTTTATTGATAACGTATTAGCTGGTGTAACTGGCTATAAGGTATCTTTATTCGAATCTAGATTTGGATACTATGGTAGACCAGAATCATCCACTGATTGGTATTCTAATCGTAGTGGTATGCACTATGGTAATCAAAGCTCTGGATTACCTGGTGACTTTATTACTACAGCATTGAATGTCAAAGGTGGTTCAGCTCAATCTATTACTGTCGGTACACCAGGTGCACCAAGATGGTATGGTGATGCTAATAGAAAACCTACACAGGGGTTTGTATATATAGCTTATAAGACTGATGGTGATGACGCACCATATGGCTTAGATAAAGTATATACTGTGCCAGGAAATTATGAGTTTACAGTTCCATCTGGTGTATATAAAATCTCCGCTGTATTAATTGGTGGTGGTGCATTCACTATTAGTGGTACAGTAGAAGCTAAAGTAGAAATCTATGAATACATGGGAAGATACATTAGACAAGAGAACTTTAGAAACTTCCCGGCACAAAGCTATAAGCATTTAGATAGAGTTCTTGATGGGATTAGATATACTGGTGACTTTGTACGTTATGATAACCCACGTCAAGGTAGCTGGCCAGATACAAGATATCGTGCACCACATAACTACCAAGTTGTAGGCTATATCCCAGCACATTTACCTGGTGCTAATGGTGAGGCTACTACATTTGGTAATATAACAGCTAATGGTGGTAACCGTGACAATATCTCTTTAGCTAATGACTCTGGTTGGAATCTTAACTTTGACTCTCAACGTGGTCCAACTGGCCGTGGTATGTTTAAAGACGGTCTTAACCAAGCTGTAGGTGGCCAAGGTGAATATAAACGTGTAGTATTAGACGTTTATCCTGGACAAAAGTTTAATGTACACGTTGGTTCTGGTGCTAGATATGAATCTAATGGTGCATTTAAAGCTAATGATGGTGCTGTAGGTATCATGTATGGTGATTATAGACAGACTTCCAGTGGTTTATTTAGAGCTATGGCTCCAGGAGACTTATATTCTGGTGCTGTATTGAATCTAATGATTGGTAATCTCCATGTATTGAATAAAGCATTCAATGACCTAGAGAATACATACTGGGAGAATGACTTATGTAAGACTTCTTGTCAAGTATCCTGCCAAGCATCTTGTCAAATTGCATGTCAAAACTGTCAATACGATACTTGCCATAATCAAAACTGTGGAGGATGGTCGTAATGAAAATGTTTCTAACTGACGAAGTATATGACTATCTTAAAACAAGATCTGATTATGCTGAGTTTGATAAACTATATAAAGAGATAACTTGTGGTGAGACTATTAAAGAAGAGCTAGAAGCTCAATATAATCTTATGACTACAGGACCAATGGCTGAGTATCTTAATAAAGTTAAAACTGAAATACGAGAATCTAATCCAGATATCTATAAGTATATTACTTATACATCTGATATCTCTAGTACTACATTGGCTGCTATAGTTAGCGACCCTAGTACATCTAAGAAAGATAAGATGTACGCACTATTACGTCTATTTACATATAGTTATGCTGATGGTATTCACTTTGAATATGTATTAGACTTCGTAAATATGTATAATGGTATGACTAATGAAGAGCTAGCCACATTACCTAGCTATATTCATGTAAACTATATCGAGTTGAATGGGTATTTCTTATATAAAGTAATGCAAGATAACCATGAAACGTTTGATACAACTGCCTATGATAAGCTAGTAGACCATTATACTAAAGTCAGAACTAAAGTGGCACCATATTATACTGATGCTGACACTATAGAGAATATATGGCTTGAAGTACAAGCTTATTTCATTAGACTCTTACATAATGACTTGACAAATACTGCTTTAGATCTTATACTAGAACGTATAGCGTTAAATCATGAGTCTTTAAATACTAAATACAAATATACGTCTCTAGGTGTAATGTGGTTGTATGAAATGTATATGGAAGTGAGCTTTAATGGTGGGAACTATCATGGGTTTATCTTATGGGCTTATAAACTATTCCGTTATATAGACAGTGCATTAGCTGACCATGAAACATTGTTTGATGGATTAAGATTCTACGATAAGGTTAATGTAATTGCATTAGCTATTATAGTTAGACGTCTCTTAAACATCAAAGAGATATTCATCAATCTAGTACAGCTACGTTTATTCAACTTAGACTTCACTGATGAGTTATTTTTATCTGGTGAAGGTATTACTAATGTAAATCTTACATCTAAACCATCTAAAGATGCTATGATATCTTTTAAGAACTACGTAGATGTATGGTTAAATAGTAATAAGAAGAAACTTATTGAGCTTAGAGATGATAATTCCACTATGGAAGATTTCCGAGCTATTATTAAAGACTATTTACACACAATCTAGGAGGTGATAGTTCATGGGTATAGAATTTAATATGAATAACCGATATAGATGGACTATCCCTGATGTCCCTTATGTGGTTAAGAAAGATAATAAAACGACTACAGATATTCCAGCTAATGTAGACGTAGCTTTTGATAGACATTTCGTAGATACAACAGTACGTGGACTAGTAGAGTCTTATCAAACTTGTGTAGCTATATACGCTGAGATGAAACAGTTATCTTACAATCCACCTGTAGATTCTAATGGTAGAAACTACTGGGAAGGTGGTACACCTAAGTATCGTCAAAATCAAGATAATAATATTGATAAAGACCATGCTAATAAGATGAACTTTAATAATCCGCCATCTAATGGTGATCATCCATCTCGTGTAGTTGATCTAAATAGACTATTGAATAGTGAATATGTAGATGGTAGTGTACTAGAGAAGATCTTAGACTATTATGGCACATATAGCCAATCTACAGGCGGTGGTGTATCAATTAATGAACGTATTTCATCTCCAGCTGGTACTATTACACCACCAGATGCAACTACAGTAGATGCATTTAGAGATGCTAGTGGCAATACTAAGTTCCCAGCTAGAACTGATGGTCAAAGTTATAACCAACCAATCAAATTAGAATGGTTTGCTAGATTACGTGAGAATTTAATCAATACGTCTAATTTCTTCATTAAGAATAATGGTAAGTTTTATGACGTGAATGGTTATTGTGTAATTGGTTGTCAGGTCAACTGTCAGTCTACGTGCCAATTGACTTGTCAACACCGTCAACTAGGTGATGATTTCTTAAAACTTACATTCTTACAAGATGATGATCATCGTGAGTATATAACTAAACTTGGTTGGGAAACTTATAGACACTCTGATCATGATCATAACATCTATATCTTCTTCTATGACCCTTGGGGTAGACGATGGATGTATAGAAATAGATATTATGGTAGCGATGATGGATACTATCTATTACGAGACCAAAATAATACAAATTCTATTCCTACTACATTGCATACTGATAATAACCTAAATCTAGAATGGTACCCAGGTGCACCGTATGATAATCCTAAGAAATATCATTGGGAAATGATGTATAATAGACTTACTGGTAAGACAGATTTAGTCAATTCATTAGACCCTAATTTTAATAGTGATAATGCATACTATGTTAGTAATGGTTGGTCTGACTGTAGTGGTTGTGAAAACAAATAGGAGGTGATAGTTCATGGCTAAAATAGATTTCAATATGAATGATAGATATAGATGGACTATCCCTGATATTCCTTATATCACAAAGAAAGATGGTAAGATAACCACAGAGATACCTGCAGATGTAGATATCGCTTTTGATAGGCAATTTGTTAACACTACAGTACGTGGTCTAGTAGAATCTTACCAGACTTGTGTAGCTATTTACACTGAGATGAAACAGTTGGTATATAATCCACAGTCTGATCGTCAGGGTAGAAACTACTGGGAAGGTAATAATCGTTATCGTCAAAATCAGGATAATAATATAGACTCTGATCATTCTGATAAGATGAACTTCACTAATCCAACCAAAGGAAAATCATCTGCATCTAGAATAGTTGATTTGAATAATCTTCTTACCGACCCAGATGCAGTTAATGATGTGACTCTAGAGAATATCTTGGATTATTATAGATACTATCATAATGGCACCAATAATGATTCAGTAAATCTGACCTTAAGTATATCTAATAATGATATTAGAACTGATGCACCTAGTTATATAGAAGTAGATGCATTTAGAGATGCTAGTGGTAATACTAAGTTCCCAGCTAGAACCGATGGTCAAAGCTACAACCAACCTATTAAATTGGAATGGTTTGCTAGACTTAGAGAAAATCTGATCAATACATCAAACTATTTCATTAGAAATAATGGTAAGTTCTATGATAATAATGGTTTCTGTGTCATTGGTTGCCAAGTTAACTGTCAGTCTACATGCCAATTGACTTGTCAGCATCGTCAATTAGGTGACGATTTCTTAAAACTCAATAAGCTCGAACGTTATGAGCATGCTGAGATTATTAAGAAATTAGGTTGGCCTGACTTCCGTGGTCGTAATGGTAATGAAAGCATCAACTATTATGATCCATGGGGTCGTATTTGGCGTTGGTATGTATTTGCTAAACAAGGTTATGGTGCTTTTTATCTAGGTAAAGAACCACACAATAACTACTGGTATTTTGAAAATGATATTGGTTGGTACCCTGGTGCGCCATTTGATAAACCAGAGGGTGTAGAATCGGATGGTACTGTGAAACCAAAACCTAAACGGGAATGGGCTGATTGTAGTGGTTGCGAGAATAAATAATGAATGGTGATTATAAAGAAATATACCTAATGCTTACTGAGGCTTGCCCTAATAGATGTGAATATTGTTATATTAAGGGTAGAGATAACCCTAAGAGTATGACATTTGAACAGATTGAAGAAATAATACGTGTAGAGAATCCTACACGTATTATATTCTTTGGTGGTGAACCATTACTCAAGATAGATCTAATAGAACAAGTATTAGAGAAGTATTATGGTAAGATTAAATTCCAAGTAGTCACATCTACTGTAGTTAATTTTAAAGAGTTTATTGAATTAGATAAGAAGTATCCATTTAGTGAGATACAGTTATCATGGGATGGTTTCTCTGATAAGAACCGTGTTGATACTTGTGGTAATTCTATATCTAAGACAGTATATGATAATATCCAATATGCTATATCTCAGGGAACTAAGTTTGATGTGAAGTGTGTTATTGGTAATGAGAATATACAAATCTTTGATGAGATACATGAGACTTTCGTAGAATGGAAGAAGAAGTATAATGTCAATGGTGAGTTTGTATTAGCTCATAGACCATACTACGCACCAGAATATCTAGAGCTGTTCAAAGAGAAGTATAAGAAGACATTCACTCTAGAGAGAATGTATATGGAACACATGAATCGTATTATAGCTATCTTACAAGATGATGATAACTTTGGTTCATGTGATGTCGGTAAGTATAAGGTTATTACACCATATGGTGAAGAATCTTATTGTACTGCATTATCTCAAGAAGAAACTGAGTTTGATAAGGATATCTTACAAGCACCATGTACATCCCCAGACTGTAAGGAATGTAAATACAAATGTATTTGTGATGGTGGTTGTAGATATGAACGCTATGCTCAGTTTGGTGATAAGTGGAGAGAAAACCACTTAGATGCTACATGTCAAATGTCTGAAATCATATATACTACCATTAGAGAATGGATAGACTCTTTAGATGATGATGATTATGAAAAACTATTAGCTTACGTTAGAAGCTATAAAGATCATTTAGAACGATACCATCAGGAGGTTACTCAAGAATGATTGACTTTTTACCTGAGCGTATATATAACGCTATTAAAGAAGACCAAGAATATGAAAATATTTTGATGTATAGAGAGAACGAATTCCGTAAGCTTCTTACATTCAAAGACTTCTGTCTATATGATAACGTCTTTATCAAAAACAAAACAAAATGGGAATACTTTACTGGGACTTTACAAAGCCTAGTTAAGAAGTATTGTCCAGAATACTTAACTGAATTAGATATTGCTGTATCTCCGAAGAAAACTAGAGCAGATTATCTCAATATCTATTACAATGATACTAAGATCGACTTAGAAACCAAGTTATTCACTTTATCTAGAATAGCTGATATGTCTAAGTATAAAGATGATTTCTTTAACTATCTTGGTATGTATTGCAATCTATACGAAAGTATAGCTAAATCTGATACAGAAGCTTATTCTGCTATCATTCATTATACATATATCCAATATGCTACACTAGTATATGCTAAGACATTACCTAAGGATGCTCAATGTATATTCAAGATTAAGAAATATCTAGATACATTACGCTTTGGGTATGGTAATCTATCAGTAGATGCTTTAAACGTTATCTACATCAACACATTCGTACAATGTATTACATTAGTACTAGAAGAGATTGATAATGATATGCTAGTTAAAGAAATGCTAGATGATGTAAAACTACCCGACTCGCTATTTGAAGTCCAATATGGTAATTATGGCATTACTAAACTAGCATTATGGTATAAGCTCTTTGAAGTCAATTTCTCAGTACGAGACTTTGCTAAATGTAAAGAGCTATTCAATAAGATGGTGGAATTAGTTGATGGTAATCTTAGAGAGCCTCAATTACTATTCCGTGGACTATATGTATATAACCAAAACAATATTCCATACTTCTATGGGATACTAAGATTTATATGTCGAATGATAGGGGCATATGATCCAACTATTACACTACAAAACTTATCTGAAGAAGATAAGCAGTTTATCTCTATCTATGATTGGGATTCTAGTGACTTACTAATCTCTGATAAACTTACATCTGAGATTTTCTATAACTATGCCCTTAGAACTAATCTCTGGTTCTATAATTCTGCACCAGTTCTTAAAGCATATAAGTACTATGTATATGAACAAGCTGGGTTACCATTACCAGATGAAGATAAGATAGTTAAACCATTAGATGATTTCTTAAGTTCTTTCTTAGATGATGAACCTGCTGAAGAAGTAGATCCTAATGCGGTAGAAAAATAATGTATGATCGTATAGATGCTATTACATTTAAGATTTCTGAATACTGTAATCTAGACTGTGTATACTGTTTCCAGAAATATGATACTAAGACTAGATATGATGGATTTACTGATTTTGATCAGCTAGTTAAGTTCTTAAGAAAGATGCCACTAGGTGATACCCTAGAATTTAAGGTTACTGGTGGTGAGTCTAGTCTTCATTGTGATAAGATTAGAAGTGCTTATAGAAAACTTAAGAAACTAGAACGCTATAAGAACGTAAATGTGGAATTTACGACGATTTCTAATGGCACCAATATAGATGGACTGATAGGTCTCTGGGATGACGGTATACTGAATCCATGGGGTTGTAAGATATCCTGGGATGGGGTCTTTAGCGCATCTAAATCACGTAAAGTAAAAAATAATTCTTATGACGATGAATATTTTAAAGATATCATTCGTAAGCTAGGCAAGTCTGACTATAGAGATAAGATCTTAGTCAGAACTGCCTTAACACCAGATACTGTAGATGAACTATATCAAGCATATAGATTTACAGTAGACAATGGTTGTACTAAATGGGAATACTATTTACTTAGTGATTGTGATGAATACAAAGATCCAAAGTTCATAGAGAGACTAAGACCACAGCTATATCATATATACAATGACAGTAAGGAATTTCCTGAATCTATAGTTGCTAACTTAGACGCTATGGCTTACGTACATACAGACTTATCTCATTCTACTAAGATGAGATGTGTTAGCTGTAGACACTTAGGACATTTCTTACATATAGACATACATGGCAATATCTATCCTTGTGGGTACTTTTCTGATGATTCCTATTACGATGACCAAACATTATCTATAGGGGACATCTACTCAGGTTTAGATAAAAATGCCTTAGAGAATTTTTGTGAAGAATATAATAATCTTCCAATGTGTAGCATCCAAGATGGTTGTGAATGTTTACACTGTTTCGAATGCCCAGCTATTAGTCACCTATACTACAACAATATGCAGTATAAGCTAGGACAGCAATGTAAGATAAGGCATTTAGAATTAGACCTGTACAAGGAACTATTCTCGGACTATACGTTTGATATGTCTCGTATACAAAGAAACTTTAATGTGTATAATGAACTTGAGTACCACAAGTGTGGATTATGTGAATCCCTTCCATTCAAAGAATAATATATTTTTTCACGGAGGGACTTGTATGACAAAACTAGATAGAGAACTTAGACGTGCAGTAATCAAAGGTAAGGTCCTTAGCATGGTTAAGACTATCGTTATGAATCCTAAATTTTTAAAAGCTGTACCGAAGATACTTTCTTTCATCTTTAGACGGCTACAAAAGAGATTTTTGTAATGTATAAGAGTATTTCTAATCCATGGGTGACCAACCCATGGATTTTTAACACTCTTATAATTTGAACAATAATCATTCCCATGGAGGTAATATAATGGCAAAACTACATAATACCAGTGTAACTGGTGATATTAATGCCTCTGGCAGAATATTTGCTAATGGTAAAGCAGTTGCACCATTAGAGCATACTCATGCCTTGGACCAAATCACTGGTCTTAATACTGCTATTGATACTAAGCTTAGAAATGCTACAGTAGCTACAGCTGAGAACTCTAATAAGCTTAATGGTCAAGCTGCAGACCAATATGCTTTAAAATCTGATTTAACTGCTCTAGGAGAACAGTTGAACCAGATTCAATATTCTATCACTAAAGTCTTTAAATGTCCTAGACATACGTCTTCAGTATATGATAATAACGTAGTCAAAGTTACATTATCTGAAGCGGTAAGAAGTAAAGACAATATCAAAATCATCGTTGAAGATGATACTTATGTAATGACTGTAACTAACTTAACTAACTCTCTTTCTAGTAAGATTGTGGTTAAGAATAAACTAAATGTAGATCAGATCTTAAACTATAGTACTACAAATCCTGTAATATACCATGTATCTAATAATACTGCAATCTTTGCTGGTGTTGGTATTAATGATAATATGGTATCTGTAACTTTACAAAGTGCTGAGCCTATAACCGCTAATGACTTTACTCCAGCTCAAAGAGAACCATCTCTAAACCTAAGCACACTATCTAATAAGAAAACTATTAGTATTATGGAAATGATTCCATATATTGCTGATAAGTGTGTACCGGTAACAGGACGTGGATATCTTTATACATTACCAAAAAGAAATCCATTATACAATCGCCTAGATTTGTTTCTAGATCCTAATGGTCCTGGTGTATATGTATATGACTTTGATAATGAAATCGTTATTGGTATTCGTGGTGGTAATATAACTTACTACTACAATAGCTCAACAAGAACACCTAAAGTTGCTACACATAATACTAACTCTGCATATATTGATATGACCACTATCTCTGATAATATTGCTATCTATGGTGCAGGCGTAGCAATGTATAGTAGTTCAGGTATCCCTAGTTTTGCTAACGTGAAAATGCTACCAGCTTCTGTTAGTTTTGTAGATGAAGATACTACACTATCTTTCAGACAAGCATTAAATCTACTAGGTCGTGGTGTTACTATAAATGGTAATACATATGATATGCTATCTAATATTGACCTAAATAGTACACAAACATTCCCAGCTACTACAATTAATGATCAATCCATCATTATTGGTGGTAATAGTACTATTACCGCTAGAGCTAATGGTGGTAATGCTGATACAGTTGGTGGACTATCTCCTAATTCATTCATCACTACAGATAATCTAGCATATAGATACTTCTCCAAGGTTGCAGTATATGACAACAATAACCATTTGATTCATCCAGATGGTACTGAGGAATGGATTGAATATCAAAGACCAGAAGCTGATGATGGTTTTGACCACTTATAATAGGAGACTATTATGGCTAAAATACCTGATATAAAATATGTAGTCAGAGGTAATAGACGTGAAGAGATTACCCTATATACTACAAAAGAAGAAGCCGGGGATATGTGTAAGGCTTTTAAGCTACCTGATGGTACTAAAGCTTATGCTGCTATCGGTGAGATCACATCTAAACTAGCGACAAATAAACGTTTTAAGATTAAAGGGAAAGAATATGCTGCTTTAAGAGAAGCCGAAGCTAAGAAAGATAAGATTAGAAAAGCTTATATCTTTAAAGCTGGCTCTCATAGATTTAAAGTACCATACTGGGCTAAGAAAGTACACTATACAATCTGCGGTGGTGGTTCTGGTATTATCTCTACTAATGCTCCTATATTGGATTTAATAGACCAAGATGGTTTTGAGGAAACTTCTCATATAGTATTTCCTATTAATAAAAGAAACTTTAGTATGACTATACCAAATGCTGGCTATTATATAGCTGGTGGCAACACTTCAATTAGTGTATTAACTGAAACTACCGACGAATTTGGCTCTAGTTGGAATACTGATGATACTAGAAGTGATTATACTGAAAGTTTCAGAAACTATGACAAATACGAGCATTGGTTTAAAGCTACAGACATTGGTGTTACTAATAGTAAAAATATTGGTGTATACCAAGCATATGATCCACCATATCAGTTCTTTGCTGACTCACCTAAGGTTGATAGTACGGTTACAAGAAAGAAAGTATTTATAGCTCCGACTATGATTAACCCAGATGTCGATAGTAATTTTACTTATGATGATATAGTTAGCAGTATAAACTCTAATGTACCATGGCCGCCTGGCTGGGAACCTGAAGCAGAGTATAAGACTATTAGTGGTACTGATAAAGTAAAATGGACAGTATACAATAAAGGTTTTAAAGCATTATACAACGTATGTCCATCTAATGATATGGTCAAGATCAAAGATATCAATAGATTTATCGATAAAACCCTAGCTAAGTATAAAGTTAATCTTGTAGATAAAGATGTCTACCATGATGAAGATAACTCTCTTATGGTAAATACATTTATCAATCAAGCATATATCTATAATACATATAAATCATTTAGGTCTTTATACTCTTCTGGTGTAGCAGTTCATTCTAGTAGTGCAAATGCACCAACTAAGAATGACCCATTAGTAAAGTCTACTTATGATGCAGCGCTATCTGCTTATAATGCTAAGCCTGAAGAACTAAAGAATAGATATGATAACGTAACTTATTATATGCGTAAACAGTTCTTAGATGGAACCATCTTTGATTATGATTATATGATGCAACTTAAGTCTGATGGTAACTTAGATAGTATGATTAACTCTACTATATTATCTAATATGGATCTTGTAGATGGTACATATGATTTTGCTACTGGCAGTTATATAACTAAGAAACTATCTGAAACTAGACTAGGTGCTAGAGAAGTTGTCTTTGACATTATGTGTCAAGATAATCAAAATAGACAGCTATCCGTTAAGTATGGTGGTTCTCTCTTATTGGGATGGGATAAATACTTTGATGATGCATACTGCTATGATATTGAAGATATTGATATTTATAAAGCAGAGGAGTTTACTAAGATCTTTAATCCATTAAGTGGTAACTTAGCTATGGCACCATTCCCTGGTCAAGAAAAGACTGGTACCTGGAATGTGTCTGGTAATGAAATGATTGAAATCGAAGTTGGTAAGCATGGTATGCTATACACTGAAGATATGGGCTTTAAGTTAAACAAATACTTCCATGACCGTGAAGCTGATGGTATTTGTATCCTAGAATTCGAGGGCGATTTCGAAGATGTAAATGGTATTGATGATTATGTAAAAGAAAAGAGAACTACTTTTACACCAGACCAATATAATCAAATGATTACATTAGACCCATTAGTTCGTGATGCATATAATAAGATGATTAGTATACCAAATAATTTTAGTGGTGATATTGATATGTCATCACAAGATGTATTTGCTTCGAATAAATCAGCAAAGGCTGGTTATATAAATTCTCTTAAGTTTGTTGATGGTATGGTTGACGGTACAGATGTAAATCTATACGTATCTAGTAGAGTACATAGATTACAGAATATACCATTAGCCTCAAAATACACATTCAATATTTTTGGGTATGATATTGGCCCATCTGGTAGTACTCCAATATTCCATCAATCTTTAGGTGCATATAATAATCTAAAGATGACAATCGCTGAAGATCTAATATCTAATCTTACTGAATATAATGGTAGGGCTTCTGATGTATATCAAAGTATAGTACCATTGCGAAATTATTATGCTGATAAAGAACGTACATTTATATTTAAGAATGCTAGTACAATAAATTACACATTCCGGTACGGTAATATAGATGGTTGCTATACGCCTAGAGTTAAATTAGATTACTCTAAAGCTTTAGATGTAAATGGTGCACTAATATTTACAACAACTAAAGGTATAGACTATAGATGGTATGTGTCCTTAGGGTTATATATAAATCCATCTACGGCTAAGAATATTAATATAAACGAGCGTTTATCTGTCGGATACCCAAATGAATCTGCATTTAAAAATAAAAAGATTAAGATATTCAAACCATGGGTTACATATGATCAATCTAAGGCTTATATAAAATATGAAGTGCCTAAAGATTATACAATAAAATCCCTAATAGGTATAATACCACTATTGGACAAATCTATAGATAATATATCTGTAGATATAAGTAATATTAAAGATGAACCATTTACTATATCTCCTATAGTGAATAGCAATTCTGGTAAAATCCCTAATATACAAATCATAGATAACTCTGGTATAACTGAACGTAAATTTGACGGGGTATTTACTTATGCTACAAAAAATTATTTAGGTAATGTAACTATAACCCCTTCAACTATGGCTCAATTTGCTATGGGGTCATCTGCCGACTTGAGCAGTGTCACTTTAAAAACATCTGGCATTAAAGATTTTACATCAGCCTTTAATGAATTCAGAGGCAAGCATCCAAAGAATATAGACCTATCTAGTGGTACTAACTTTAGTTCATTATTTTATAATACTGATTTAGATACTATAGATATAAATAAATTCGTAGATAGTAAATTTGTCGCTACAAAAGCATATAATGATGCCTTATATTTTGGGTCTATGTTTACGTCATTTACTGGTCGTGATATATCGTTTGATGTATGGGGTTTCCTAGTAAAGAAAGTAAAAATGCTAGAATTACTTAGATCATATTTAAGTGTAAATATGTATGGTATGCTAAATTATGTAAGAAGCATTCCTTTCTTTAGTATGTATGAAATATATATGGCCATATCTGACGAAAGATTCTTTAAATTATCATTAAGACGTAACTATAATTCCAATGTTAATGGTATAGCTTCACAGGCCACATTTAAAGAATTAGAAGTGCCGATACTTAATAATATTATTAATGATGACTTTTATAATAAATTTTCATTAAATACAATAGGCACTTATGGTGTTGGTAAATTGGTATTTAGACAACCAGCAGATCAAACTATAGCGTCTCTTGATATACTTAAAGAGTCTATAGCATCAGCTGGTTATTGTAATAACCTTATTAATTTCTCTAAATCGACTAATAATACTTATAAACTTCCAAATACTATTGTAGTTAGACTTCTTAGATCCAAGACTTCTATTCCAGAGAATGCTGCTTCTATAGAAACTATTAAGACTTTCCTAAACGAAAGATACACTACCCCTAAAGAGAGTATCTCTGTAATATTTGAATAAAGAATATCCCAGTATAGTCATTGACTATACTGGGCTCTTTATATTAAGGACATTTATAGTTATATACTATAAAGGTGTAGCGATAATTGTGTATCACTACTTATATGTATTCACTCAGAGGAGGTAAATTATTATGTATTATATTATGCAACAAATGGGATGGGTCGTAAACCTTAAAGAAGTCACAAACCCTGCCTATATGAAAGCATATGATCAAGTATTTATTGGTGAAGATGTAGCTGAGCATTACTTAAATATGGCAGCTAAAACTAATGAAGAAATCAGTGCTATTGTAAATAGCATTAAAAATCAAGATTTGAAAGACAAAGTAGCAGATACTTTAAATCAAATCAGATTAATGTTTCCTGGTGCTGTAATAACCACCATTAACACATTCTATGATGACAAGGTATGTGTAATTATATACGATTTCATGACCAGAGTATCAGTAGTTGATAAGATCACTCAATAGGTGTATTATTATGGCACCCTTATACAATGTAACTATAAGTTTATATGTATATGACCCTGATATACCTGGGAGTGAAAGGGAATATTTACACGAATATATCTCTTGGTATAAGACGTTTGATGAAGCTAATCGTATATTAGAAGAAGCCGTCAGAAGTTCTATAGAAGAACTTAAGTACGAGGAAGTTGACTATGATTTAGCCACTGACTTAATACTTAGTGACCGTAAGAAAACAGTATACCGAAAACATCCAACAAAGTTTATACGTACAGTAGCAATAGTACATGGAAACAAAATGTATGTATGGGATATATATAAAGCCCGCAAATGTACTACTGATTTTAATTAAGGAGGTATAATTATATGCAAAGATTCAAAGTCGTAGCAGACACATATTTCTTTGACCATGAAGATGGTCTATTAGAACAGCGCCCATTAAGAGAAAGCCATGAGCTATCCGATCTTGATGATGCTGATTATGCAATCCAATTTGAAAAAGATGAACTGGCAGAGATCTATGGTGAAGAGATATTCCCTAATCCAGATCCTGAGTTGCAAGAGAAGATACTAGAACTCTTGGAACGTATTGAGGAAATGGATAAACCTAATAGTACAGAATATGTCGGTACTGATCGTCTAGTACATTTCTATTTAGCATTCTAAGGAGGTTATACTATGTCAGAATTATACAACGTAGTAAAAGAAGTATTTGCCTATGATCCATCTACTCAAGGTATTGATGGATATGTAACTATGGAATTCATTGGATTCCATTTATCTCTAGAAGAAGCTGAGCACCTATTAGGTACAGCATCTAGGGCATCTATTGAAAACTATTCAGCTAACTACATTGATGTAGAACCTGAAGTTACTAAAGTTCTAACTGAACGTAAAGAAGAACTAGAAAAAGAATATGCCAACGATTGTGGTACATTACCACACCATGAATTCTATATTCAAGGTAATAGACTACACCATTGGTATATCTCTAAATCCAATAAGACTTCTGCAGATATCAACTAAGGAGGACCATTATGGCAGAAAAATATTTAGTAGTAAAAAACACATTCGAGTATGATTACGATGAAAAAGAAATCACTACTGATGATGCTATAACTGATATATCTAATAAGATAGTTAACTTTGATGACGGTAAAGCTATCATCAGAAAAGAGTATCAAGATATGTATGAAAAGACTGAGTTAGCCGATGTAGCTGAAACAGAAGAAGATACTATCCGTATTGAGCAAATGGACGAATTAGAAGATATCTTACGTAACGATGATTCTCCAGGAAGCTTTGTATTCCGTGGTAAAGATACTATATACCACTGGTGCCTATTTGAACTCGAAGAAGACGAAGAATAGAATCTTACATTACACGTTACATATTTATTAAAGGTTATTGTAGTATGCTAGATATTTTAGTCTAGCATACTACAGTCTTATTTTTTAGGAGGATACTAATATGGAAGTACAATACGCAGTACTTAAAGAAGTATACGAATATAACCCAGAATCTAAACAATTCGAACCTGTATCTAGCAGTAATCCAGTAGTGGCTACGGTAGATACTATGGAAGAAGCTATAGACTATATTGAAGCTAATGCTAAACCTGCACGTTTAGTTACATTAGGTATTGAGACTACAGATGATCATGAACAATTCTTAGGCACTATGCTAGAGCATAAGTTTAATAACGAAGCTAATAGTAAAGCCGTTCATTCTAGCAATCGTGTAGTACATTGGTTTATCAAACCATCTGTAGAAGGTCTAGGAGAATAGTATAATGAATACAAAATATATCATAGTAACTAAAGAGTTACGTTATAGCCGTATTAGAATTGGTGTAGCAGTAAAGCATTGTAGCATTATTAGATATGAACCAATTTGTTATTCTGATAAAGAATTGGCTATTGAAGAACTAGCTAAACTGGATATCGGTGATCTTACTGCTGAAGAGCTATTACCAAAAATTGCTCAAATACGTAAGTTCTTAAAAGATAATGATAAAGAAATGCTAGATCTATTCAATGAAGCTATGCGTGATCCAAAGAATCCAGAAATCAATACATCTAAATTACAAAGTGTAGCTATAGATAGAGTTACAGGTGAACTTGTAATCAGATGGTCTGAATTAGCAGAAGTGTTTGAAAAGTGATAAGTTAATGAAATTTTTGGTTATATACTATAAGTGTGAATGTGTATTAGCTAAACACATTCCTTAGTATATTATGCAAATTTACAGTCTAGCTAATTTAAACCCAAGGAGGGATATAAATCCTATAATACGTTAAAAAAA